>Ga0209123_1000814_pt1 | contig 35982 bp, 27 predicted proteins | sample BarGraIncu00431A_FD_184500 | JGI IMG/M metagenome (GOLD analysis project Ga0209123, IMG submission 184500) | Arctic peat soil microbial communities from Barrow, Alaska, USA - Barrow Graham LP Incubations 004-31A (SPAdes) (version 2) | ecosystem: Environmental > Terrestrial > Soil > Wetlands >... | reverse complement strand
GCATCTCCGGTGGCATCTCGCCCTTCTTCGGCTTCTTCACCTTCGGCTCTCTGGGGGGCTTCTCTTTCTTTACCTTAGGCTCTTTTGGAGCTTTCTCTTTCTTCTGTTTCTTGCCGGGCGGAGGTCCTGCGATCGGGCGTCCGAAGTCGTCGACGGCGGGAGCCATTCCAGGCATCGGTCCGGGCATCCCCGGCGGGGCGAACTCGGGCGGGGCTGCCATCGGTGGCGGTCCTGCCATCGGAGGCTGTGCCATGGGTGGGGCGGCCATCGGAGGCTCGAACACCGGTGGCGCCATCGGCTGCTCGAACACCGGTGGAGGTGTCGGCTGGCCCGGCTGCTCGAAGACCTGCGGAGGCGCCTGCTCCATCGGAGGAGGCTGCACCGCGGGCGGGGCGAACTCGGGCGGCGCCATCTGGGTGGGCTGCACCGGGGCCCCGGGCATCATCGGCGGAGCGGTCATCCCCGCGTCCGCGGAGACCTTCCGGGTCTCTCCGTCTTCCTCGAAGAGCTCTTCGAAATCCGCGGTCGGTCCGGCGGCGAAAGGTGTGCTCGACACCGGGGCTTCCGGCCTCGGAGTGCTTACTTCTCGTACCTCGAGACCGGCCGGGGGTGGCGGGCCTGCAGGGGCTTCGGCCACCGGCGGAGGCATCGGCGCCATCGCCGGCGGGGGTGCCATCTGCTGTGGAGCCTGCGCCGGCAATTCCGGCGGCGCCTGCGGAGGCGCGGCCTGCGGCGGGGCCATCTGCTGCGCCGGAGCGTTGAACTCCGGCCTGCCCATCGCGATATCTTCCATGCTCTGCAGCGCGGGAGGCTGCCTGTACTGCGATTGCGGCGGCGCCTGCGGAGGCAGTCCCGGCATCGGCGGCGCCATGCCCGGCATCGGAGCAGCGCCCGGAGGCATCGGCGCTCCCTGCATCTGCTCGACCGGCATCTCGCCCTTCTTCGGCTTCTTAGCCTTGGGCTGCTTCGGCGGCTTCTGGGCGCGTGGCGCCTTCGGCATCTTGCCGACCTCGGCCCCCATCATCGCGGCGATCGACGCCACGTCCTTCTGGTGGCACTCGGGGCACTTCAGGACGTCGTTGGTCTCACCCACGCACGCCGGGCAGATGGTCTTGCCGCACTCGAGGCACTTACCGATCGCTGTCTGTCCTGGGTGCCGTTCGCAGTCCAAATCACATCTCCCTGTTAACACAAACCGCCACGGTCAGTCATCGGGTACAACGACTGCCTTTGAATCTAATTATAGCCGTTTCAACGAGGTTAACATGTACAGCTCCGTGCGGCGGGGCGCAGGGGCCTTTCAGGGGGTTGGCACGCTCTGCTGCGGCGCCGGGCCTGCACTGGTGGCCATCACCCGGATCCGCTCCCAGGCTTCGTCCATCGACTGGAGGTTTTTTACGCGATAGCTCACTCGAGATTCGCCGTCGGTCGTCACCAGGTAGAGCGTCTCGCCGGGGGCCACCAGCCTCTGCTTCCGGGCCTCCTGCTCGACGTAAAGCTTCGACGCCGCCTCTTTCAGCCGGGCCTCCAGCTTCTCGGTGGTGGCCTTCTCGCTCTTGAGCTTCGACTCGACTTTCTTGCGCTTCGACACCGCGTCAATGTCTCTCATCAGCGGGCTGAACGCGAACGCCGCGCACGCCGCGACGACCACGACGAGGATCACGACCCGGGGCGATATCCGCACGCCGCGGCCGCGCTTGTTCTCCCGGCTGTCTGACGCCTTCGCGGAGGACTTCTCGACCGCCTTCGCCTTCGCCGGCCTGGAGCGCCGGCGGCGCTTGCGCTCGCGCACTTCGGCCTGGTCTTTCGCGCCCTCCGCAGGCTTCACCTCGCGCCAGCCCGCGTCGCGCTTGGGCCTTGCGCCCTTCGGCGCGTTGTCTTTCGGCCCTGCGCCCTTCGGCGCGGATGGCCGCGCGGAAGCGCGCCTGCCGGTGGTCCTTGTCCTGTCACTCAACGGTCTTCACCTTTATAAGGTTCGTGGTGCCGACCTGATCGGCGAGGAAGCCGCCCGTCATTACGAGAAGGTCGCCCGGCTTCACGAAGCCGGCTTTCTTGCACGCGCCGATGACCGACTCGATGGTCGTCTTGAGGTCCTCGTTCACTTCCGCCACGAGCGTCCGTACGCCCCAGACCAGGAGTATCTTGTCGATGGTCTCGGGGTCGGAGCTGACGGCGATGATCGGCTGGTGCGGCCTGTACCTCGCTATCAGCCTGGCCGTGTAGCCGGACCTGGTGATCGTGACGATGGCCTTCGCCTTCATGTTCGACGCGATCTCGCACGCCGCGAAGCCTATCGCGTCCGCCGCGTTCGGGTGGCTCCACTTCGCGCTCTCGATGAGGAGCCTGCCGTAGTCGAGCGACTGCTCGGCCCTGTTCGATATCCTCGCCATCATCTCGACCGTCTGCACCGGGTAGGCGCCTATCGCGGTCTCCGCGCTCAGCATGGCAGCGTCCGTGCCGTCCAGTATCGAGTTCGCGACGTCGCTCGCTTCGGCCCTGGTCGGCCTCGGGTTGCTGATCATAGACTCGAGCATCTGTGTCGCGGTCACCACCGGCTTCGCCGAGTGCAGCGCCTTCCTGATGAGCTTCTTCTGGATCAGCGGGACGTCCTCGGTCGGCATCTCCACCCCGAGGTCGCCGCGCGCGACCATGATGCCGTCGGCCGCCTTCAATATCGAGTCGATGTTGTGAACGGCCTCGGGCTTCTCTATCTTGGCCATGATCGAGGCGCGATGGCCCAGCTCCTCTATCACCTTGCGCAGCGACAGCACGTCGTTGCCGTCGCTGACGAAGGAGAGCGCCACCCAGTCGATGCCGCCGTGCTTCAAGCCGGCCTCGAGGAACTTGCAGTCCTTGTCGGTGAATGACGGGAGCCCCAGCGCGACGCCGGGGAAGTTCATGCCCTTGCCCTGGAGGAGTGTGCCACCTTCGACGACCTCGCAGAGCACCTCGTTGCCTTCGATGCTCTTGACCTTGAGCCTTATCAGCCCGTCGTCGATGAGGACCGGGTCGCCCGGCCTCAGTATCGAGGGAAGCGCCGCGTAAGAGACGGACGCACGGCTCTGGTCGCCGCGTTTCTGCTCCGTCGTGATGATGAACTCGCCGCCGGCTTCGAGCTTGACGCTCGACCCCTGGATGGAGCCGACCCTCAGGCGCGGCCCCTGCAGGTCGAGCATGATGCCGATCCGCTTGCCCAGGCTCTCCGAGACGCCGACGATCATGTCGATGTACTGGTACATCTCCTCGATGTCGAGGTGGCCGGTGTTTATCCGGACGACGTCCATCCCGGCGAGCGCCATGCGCTTGAGCGTCTCCGGGTCCTGTGACGCCGGGCCCATCGTGCAGACTATCTTCGTCTTGGGCTCGCTGTTCAGTGGCATGCTCACTCCTGTCCGGGCTCTTCCGCCGGCTCTTTCGGGGGCGCGGGCCGCTCGTCGGCGAACGCGGCCATGCCCGGATAGACCGAGTCGTCGCCGAGGTTCTCCTCGATGCGCAGCAGCTGGTTGTACTTGCTCATCCTCTCGCCCCGAGCGGGGGGCCCGGCTTTGATCAGGCCTGACCCGACGGCTACGGCGAAGTCACTTATGAAAGTGTCGTCCGTCTCTCCGGAGCGATGCGATACGATCGGCGTGTAGCGGACCCGCCTGGCAACTCTCACCGTCTCGAAGGTCTCGGTGAGCGTGCCGATCTGGTTCAGCTTGATGATGATCGCGTTTGCGGCGCCTTCCTGGTAGCCGCGCTGCAGCCGGCCGGCGCTGGTGACGAACAGGTCGTCGCCGACAAGCTTCACCTGGCCGCCGAGCCTCGCCGTCATGTACTTCCAGCCTTCCCAGTCCTCCTGGTCCAGGCCGTCCTCGATGGCGATGACAGGGTATCGTCCGATGAGGTCGGCGTAGTAATCGACGAGGCCTCCTGCATCGAAATCCTTGCCCTCTCCGGAGAGGACGTACCGGCCGTCCTTGAAGAGCTCGCTCGCCGCCGCGTCGAAAGCGAGGAACACGTCCCGCCCCGCCGCGTAGCCGGCCGAGTCGACAGCGTCGAGCATCAGCCGCAGCGCCTCCTCCGTCGACGCGAGGTTCGGCGCGTAGCCGTCCTCGTCTCCGACACACGCCGTGAGCTCCCTCTCGTCGAGCACGTTCTTCAGCGCGTGGTAGACGTCCGCACCGATGGCCAGCGCCTCGGCGAAGCTTCGCGCGCCGCAGGGCACTATCATGAACTCCCGGAAGTCAATGTTGTTGTCCGCGTGCGCGCCGCCGTTGATGACGTTCATCATCGGCACCGGCATCACGATCGAGTCGAGGCCGCCCAGGTACTGGTAGAGCGGCAGGCCGTGGTCGTTCGCGGCCGCCCTCGCCACCGCCAGCGACACACCGAGGATCGCGTTCGCGCCGAGGTTCCCCTTGTTGGGAGTCCCGTCCAGCGCTCGAAGCGTCCGGTCGATCTCTCCCTGCTCGTCGGCGTCCATGCCCATCAGCTCGGGGCCGATCACCTCGTTGACGTTGCGGACGGCCTTCGTGACGCCCATTCCCGAGTACCGCTCGTCTTCGTCCCGGAGCTCTATCGCTTCGTGTATGCCGGTCGAGGCGCCGGCCGGCACCGCCGCGCGGGCGAACATCCCGCTCGAGAGCAGCATGTCGACCTCGACCGTCGGGTAGCCGCGCGAGTCCAGTATCTGTCGCGCGAAGATGTCACTTATCTGGCTCATCGGTCTCCCTTCTGCGGGCGGCCTTTGCGGCCTGCCAGAGCCTCTCCTTCTCGTCCAGCGGAAGCGCCTCGAACTCCTCTCCCGAGCAGGCGGCCATCTCCTCCATCAGCGCGAAGCGCCCGGCGAACTCGACGCTCGTCCGGCGCAGCGCCCGCTCGGGGTCGACGTCGAGGTGCCTCGACAGGTTGATCGCCGTGAAGAGGATATCCCCCAGCTCGTCCTCGAGCTCATCTCCAGACGAGCCCCAGACTTCCCTGAGCTCGCCCGTCTCCTCGACCAGCTTTTCGAAGACGCCTTCGGCGTCGTCCCAGTCGAAGCCGAGCCGCGCCGCCTGTCCCTGCACCTTCGAGGCGCCGAGCATCGCGGGCAACCCAACAGGGAAGGATACGGAAGCCGATTCCCCCTCCCCCTCCTCCTGTCTTTTAATACGGTCCCAGTTGATAGACACCTGCTCTGCCGTGTCTGCGCTGCCGTCGGAGAAGATGTGAGGGTGGCGACGAAGGAGTTTTTCCGTTATGCCGTCTATCACCGCGCCGATGTCGAAGCGGGCTTCAGAGCTCGCGATCTCCGACTGGAAGACTATCTGCAGCAGGAGGTCGCCGAGCTCCTCCTCCAGGTGCTTCCAGTCCTCGTGGTCGATCGCCTCGACCGTCTCGTACGCCTCCTCCAGTATGTGCCTGGAGAGGCTCTGCGGCGTCTGCTCGCGGTCCCACGGGCAACCGTCCGGCGCGCGCAGCCTGGCCATCACCGAGATCAGGTTCTCGAACTTCTCGCCGGCCGTCTCGCCGCCGGCAGGTCGGCCCTTCAACTCCCGCCTCCGGACTTCACCGCGATCCCGCCGAGCGCCGGGTCCCAGACTCCGAGCGACGAGGGGACCAGCACGATCGCGTTCGCGTACAGAGTGCGCAGCCAGTCAGAGAACGCCTCTTCCTTCTTCGCGTTCAGCGCGTCGCCGGAAGCGCGCGCCTTCACCTCGCTGAAGGGTGGCGTATAGGCCTCACGCCTGTCGACGACTTTCACGATGTGGTAGCCGTCGGTGGCCTTTATGATCTCGCTGATGCCGCCGGTCGGCACCGCGAAAGCTTTCTCCTCGAAGGTCGGGTCCATCGTCCCGCGCTCTATCCAGCCCATGTCTCCGCCGTTCAGCCAGCTCGAGCGGTCCTTGGAGAGATTCGTCGCGAGGACGCTGAAGTCGGTGCCGGAGTTGAGCTGGCCCAGGGCGATCTTCGCTTCGCCCTCGGTGTCGAGCAATATCTGGAGCATGTGTGCCATCTCGCTCCTGGAGTAGAGGTTGCGGTGGGTGAGGTAGAAGGTCTCCGCCTCGTCCTCGCTCACGGTCAAGTCCGAGGTCACCTTCTCGGCCACCGCGTCGACCAGCGCCTGGTTCCTCAGCTTCTGCTTGTACTGGTCTTCCGTCAGCTTCTGCGTCTTGAGGTCCGCGGCGAACTTTTTCGCCCCCCTGGTCTTCTTCTCAGCCTCGAGCCTGCGGTTGACCTCGTCGGGCGGAAGCTTCACGCCGAGCCGCACCGCCTGCTGCTCGATCAGGGCCGCCTTGACCATCTCGGTGGCCACCTGCCTGCGCGTCTGCTCCACGAGGCGCTTGCCCCGCTCCCCCAGGAGGTCGGAAGGGCTGCTCTTCTTCATCACCGCGACCCGCCTGGCCACCTCGGCGTCCAGCTGCCCCTGTTCGATCGGCCTCCCGTTCGCGGTCATGCCCTGGGAGCACCCGGTCGCGAGGGCGACGAGTGCCACCAGGCACACTGTGAGCGCCCCGAGGATAAGCACGCGGGCGACGGTTGGCGATTGCTTTTTGATCATGGCGCGTGCTCGCTTGCGTCAGCCGGCCGAGCATCGATTATATCATCAATAGTTGATTTTAACCACTTTAACAACAGTTCTTGCCTCTTGTTTACGTCCAGGCTCAACCTCAAGTAGACCGTTCTCGAGCCTTCTTCTGTATATGCCGACTCTACCGGCCCCTCGAACGACGCCAGCATCTTCAGCTTCGTCGCGACGCGTTCCCCGTCCGGCTCGTACTGGACAGCGAGCTCCTTGCCTCGGAGCGTGACCGACTGCAGCCCCGCCTCGGCCGCCTGGTACTTCAGACGCTCGACGGCGAGCATCTGCTCCACCGGGACCGGGGGCTCGCCGAACCGGTCCTCCATCTCGGAGGACAGCTCGTCCAGCGCGCCGGCCCTGCCGGCCACTACCAGCCGGCGGTAAAGCTCCACCCTGGCTTCCTCGTCTGTCACGTATTCCTCGGGGATGTAAGCGTCGACCGGCAGCTCGACCACGGCCTCCTTCGCCGCGGGCGTCGCCTCTCCCTTGAGCAGGTCAACCGCTTCCCTGAGAAGCTCGCAGTAGAGCTCGAACCCTACCGCCTCTATCTGGCCGCTCTGCTCGGCGCCCAGCAGGCTGCCCGCGCCCCTGATCTCGAGGTCCCTCATCGCCACCCGCATGCCCGAGCCGAGCGCGGTCATGTCGGTGATGGTCGCGAGCCTCGCGGTCGCGGAAGGCGTCAGGGCCGCGCGGTGCGGGAAGAAGAGGTAAGCGTAGGCCCTCCTGCCCGCCCTGCCGACCCGGCCCCTTATCTGGTACATCTGGGCAAGGCCGAGCCGGTCGGCCCGATCGGCTATCAGGGTGTTCACGTTGGGGAGGTCGAGCCCCGACTCGATGATGGTGGTGCAGACAAGCACCGAGTAGATGCCGTCCGCGAACTCCAGCATCACGCGCTCGAGCGCGTCCTCGTCCATCTGGCCGTGCGCCACGCCGATCGAGACACCGTCCAGCTTCTTTTCCAGCTCGTCCGCCACCCGGTTGATGGTCTGGACCCGGTTGTGGACGTAGAACACCTGGCCGCTCCGCGCCACCTCGTAGGAGATCGCCCTCGCGCAGAGGTCCATGTCGAACTCGCCGACGTAGGTAGCGACCGGATGCCGGTCCTCCGGCGGCGTGTCTATCATGCTTATGTCGCGGACGCCAGATAGCGACATCTGCAGCGTCCGTGGTATCGGCGTGGCCGTCAGCGTCAGGGTATCGACGTTCCGGGAGATGCGCCGCAGCCTCTCCTTGTTCTCCACACCGAACTTCTGCTCCTCGTCCACTATCAGCAGGCCGAGGTCGCTGAAGGAGACGTCGTCCTGCAGCATCCTGTGCGTGCCGATGAGGACGTCGACCTTTCCGCTCCTGACGAGCCTCACGACCTTCTCCTGCTCTTTTTTCGTGAGGAAGCGCGAGAGCATCTCGACCCTTACCGGGAACGGCGCCATCCGCTCGCGGAAAGTCTCGAAATGCTGCTTCGCGAGGACCGTCGTCGGCACCAGGACGGCGACCTGCTTCGAGTCCATCGCGGCTTTCATCGCGGCGCGCACCGCGACCTCGGTCTTGCCGTACCCGACGTCGCCGCACACCAGGCGGTCCATGGCGGTCTGGTTTTCCATGTCCGACTTGACGTCGGCCGCGGCCCTGGCCTGGTCCGGCGTGTCCTCGTACTCGAATGAGTCCTCGAGCTCCACCTGCCAGGGAGTATCCGTAGAGAACGCGAAGCCGAGCCGGCTCTTGCGCTCCATGTACAGGCCGAAGAGCTGCCTGGCCGTCTTCTCCGCCGAGCGCTTCGCGGTCTTGCGCGAGCGCGACCACTCCTTGCCGCGCAGCTTGTGCACCTTCGGGCTCTCGCCTCCGACGTATCGCTGCACTTTCTCGAGCTGAGCCGTCGGCACGTACAGCCTGTCCCCGTCCGCGTACTCCAGCAGCAGGTACTCGCGCGTGACACCCATCACCTTCCGCGACGTGAGCCCGCGGTAGAAACCGATCCCCTGGTCGACGTGGACGACGTAGCCGTCCACCTCCAGCTCGGCGTAACTCGTGACGGGCGCGCCGCTGGAGAGCCTGCGGTGGGCGCGTCGCGGCTCGCGCTTTCCGATGACGTCGGCGGTGGTGATGACAGCCATGCCGAGCCCGGGGACCTCGAAGCCGCGCGACAGCGTCCCGACAGCCATCTGGGGGGCGCCCCGGCCCTTGCCCTCCTCGAGCCACAGCTCCCGGGCACGGTCGACCTGGCCCTTGCCGTCCAGCAGCAGGAAGACCTCCATCGACTCGAGCAGCCTGCCCCACTCTTTGACCGCCGCGTGCAAATCGCCCCTGAACTCGCGCACCGGCCCGCCGGGAAATACGGCGGCCCCCGGCTCTCCGCCCGCTGTCGTGACCCTCGTTACCTCGCCCCACTCGTCGAGCGAGACCGGCTCGGCCGCGGAGCCTTCCTCTATTCGGTACTCGGCCGCCCTGGCCTCGATCAGCCCGGGGTTGATCGCGAGGACGCGGGTGCCCTCGACGGTGCCGGACCCGGCGCTCGCCACCTGGTCGCTCGCCGGGAAGACCTCGATGCCCGCTACATGATCGGAGCTCCGCTGCGTGACGACGTTGAACTCGCGGAGCGACTCGACCGAGTCGCCTACCATCTCGATGCGGATCGGCCGGTCGGCCGTCGACGGGAAGATGTCGAGGATGCCGCCCCGGACGGCGAACTTCCCCCAGCCCTCGACCATGTACTCGCGCTGGTAGCCGCCGTCGACCAGCTCCTTGAGCAGCTCCTCGAGGTCGAAGGTCATGTCTTTGCTTATCGTGAGCGGCCAGGGCTCCGGCATCTCGCCCGGCAGGCCACCCATCAGCGCCTCCGGCCCCGCCACGACGAGCCCTCCTGAGCGGAGCGCGCGGGCAGCCTTCATGCGGTCGCCGACGCACTCGTCATAGGGCCGGAACCAGTCACCGGACAGCGCGCCGCCCGGCATGTTGAAGACCTCGCCCGGCAGGAACGCGTCGATGTCGTCCGCGAGCCTCTCGGCCTCTGTCGGGGCGGCGACGAGGAGAGGGCCGCCCATCGACCGGTAAGCCACCGCGACCATCAGAGGCAGGACGGCCTCGGAGGCTGTGATGTCTTTGCGCGCGCGTACCGCTCGGACCAGCTCGTCGCCCGCGCCCTCAGCGAGGGCACGCTCGAGCGCCGTCTTCAGCGGGTTTTCAGTTATCTCTTTTACCTTTTTAGCCAACGCCAATGGGGCCCCGGCGGCCGGCACCCGGGCCTTCTTCACCCCTTTTTCACTTCGCATTGAGGCGCGGTTTCAACAGCGCATGACGGCGACTGAAGTCGCCGCTCAATATCGGCTCTCTTAAGAAGGATAGCAGGCGAGCCTCCCGGCCGCCTTGATCGGGGTCAGGTCTTGAATCGTGAATTTTCAATCAAATGATCTACAGCCAGACCTGGTAACATTCACGATTCAAGACCTGACCCCTAAGGCCTAAGGCAGGTCCGCCCCGAGGATCATCACGTTCGACCAGCCGGCGCCGCCGTAGCCGGTGGCCAGGGCCTTCTTCGCGCCCTCGACCTGCCGGTCCCCGGCCCTCCCCATTATCTGCCAGGCCGCCTCTCCCGTCCGTATCATCGCCGTCGCGCCGATCGGGTTGGTGGAGATGACGCCGCCGGACGGGTTGACGGGGGTCTTTCCGTCCATGTGAGTCGCGCCGCTCCGCACCAGCGCCGGTGCTTCACCGCGGCCGCAGAAGTGGACCGATTCCAGCCACTTGACGCCGCAGGTCGAGCACGGCAGATAGAGCTCGGCGACATCGAACTGCTCCATCGGGTCCGTGATGCCGGCGAACTTGTAGGCCTCGGTCGAGGCCGTTTCCAGCGTGTGCAGGTGGGTCCAGTCGAGGTCGCCGATGTGGCAGAAGTCGTGCCGGACGACCGAGGCGTGCACCCAGGCCGGCCTGTCGCACAGCTTCTTCGCGATGTGTTCGGCGGCGAAGATGACCGCGCACGCCCCGTCTGAGCGGGGACACATGTCGAGCAGCTTGATCGGGTAAGCCAGCATCGGAGAGTTCAGGACGTCATCGACGGTGACCTTCATCCGGTTGTGGGCGTACGGGTTGTTGAGCGCGTTGTTGCGGTCGCGCGCCGCGACTATGGCCGCGTCCTCCTCGGTCGCGCCGCATGCCTTCATGTACATCGAGTACTCCGTCGCCAGCGGCCCGATGGCACCGGCGAATGCGTCCCTCTCGATGACCGGGTGGACGCAGGTGGCGATAGCGGCCTGGGTGTCGGACTCGGAGTTCTTCTCCCATCCCACGCCCATCGCGATGTCGAACAGCCCCGATGCCACGTGGTAGTAGGCGCACGCGGCGACCGTGTTGCCCGTGGTCCCTCCCGTCGTCACCTTGAAGGAAGGCTTCATCAGCGAGCCGAGCGCTTCGGTCGCCCAGTCGTCGACGTAGTTGATGTTCTCGAAGTGGTCCATGTTGCCGATGACGAAAGCGTCTACCTGGTCGTGGGTAAGGGCGGTGTCGTCCAGGGCACGCGTGACCGCCTCGGCTATCAGCTCCTGGCCTGAGGCGTCAAGCCTCTTCGAGGCGCAATGGGTCTCTCCGACTCCTATGATCGCTACCCTTCTGCCCACCGGGTTCCCTCCTTGATCGTCAGAGAATTCTGTTCGATATCACTGTCCCATCACCCCGGCGGCCCTCGGTGGCCCGGGCGATGAAGCACTATCGGTCCAGCTTGCGTCGATCCCGGTCCCATCCCGTCGCTCCGAGCGCCACCGCGCCCTTCACGAAGTTCTCGAACTGCTCCGGGTCGGTCGTCCTCAGGACCTCGACGCCCAGAAGCCAGTCGGCGACGCGGCTGACGCACTCCCTCAGCACCTCGCTCATGTCCTCGCTCGTCACGCAAGAGCCTGTCCCGTCGCACTCGTCGCTCTGGAGCTCCTCCAGCCGGGTGTTGTAGAAGCACGAGTAGACCAGGCCGTTCGCCAGGTCCATGTGGTTCACCTCGCCGGCCGCCCCAAGCTTCTCGCCGATGCTGATGATCCCGTGCAGGACCTGCGTGAAATTGCGGGCCATGTGGTTCCGGTCGGGGGTGGGGATGTCCGGGTAGGCATCGGCGAACGCCGCGAGCACCTTGAGCTCGAGCTCGTCGAGCCTTACCTCGTCCTCTTCCCGACCCATACTTCTTCTCCTTTTCAGGGGATGATTCTAACCCGCTTGATATCCCTTTCGCCAATCACGTTATATGATACGATTTTGAAGGCCGAAATCGGGGAGAGCATGAGCAGTCGCAGAACGTGCAAGACATGCGGGGTACCTCTCAAGTTCGGGCGTGACCACAGCTGGAACAGCGACGGCACGATCACCCAGAGGCGCGACCCCGACCACAGGATGATCCTCTTCGACAGCGAGGGGATCGACACCCTCTTCTCCAACATCGAGAGCATCATAGGGATGCCGCTCGAGAAGATAATCATCGAGAGCAAGGCCCGCGCCACCAAGGAATACATCGCGCAGCAGATCATCGGGCTGAAGGGCTCGTTCGCCAGGCTGGTCGGCATCGACCGCATCGTCCGGATGGTCGTAGAGCAGGGACGGCTGCTGGGCTACGGCGACATCATCGTCCACGACTTCGACTGGAAGGGCGGGACGATGAGGTGCGAGATCGGCAATCCCTATTCGCTGCCGCTCTTCTGCGGTGACCTGCTCGGCTCCCTCGAGGCCATAAGGAAGCTAGCTGGCGCATGCTCGTACGAGGAGACAGGTCCGGACCGCTACATGATAAACACGTACGCCGCGGAGCACGCGCCCGAGCTGCAGGACCGGCTCCTGCCCAGGATGCCGCCGCGCAAGGAAGGCGACATCCAGCATGAGCTGTGCCCCGGCTGCAAGGCGCCGCGGCAGGTCTCCCGGTACAAGTGGGACCTCGACGCCGGCACCATCAAAGACTCGGAGACGGACATGCGCCTGGCGCTGTTCGGCCCGGTCGGCCTGCAGGTCATCTTCGAGGAGCTGTCCTCGGAGCTGGGTGACGCCATACCGGAGACGATAGTCGAGGCGCAGCGCCAGATCGTCAGCAAGAAGCTCGACCTGACCTGGAACCTGAACGAGCCTGACGTCATGAGCAAGTGGCTGTCCATCCAGGGGATGGGACACCTGGTAGAGATGACGCCGAGCGAGAGCGGCATACTGATCCGCATCGAGAACGCGGCTGTGCCGCTGGTGCTGGTCGGGAACGCCCTGGGGATCTTCGAGGCCTACTCAAAAGTGAAGGGCGCCGCCGAGTGGGAGATCTCGCCGGACGGAGACCTGACCATCAGGCTCTCGGCCGCCTGAGAGAGGCGGTCACTTTCCCAGCTTGTTGTTCTTGAAGTAAGTGTCTGCGCGCTGCGCCGCGGCGACCGCGTCCTCGAGCTTCGCCTGCGCCTCCGACGCCATCGTGTTTATCTCGGCCGCGCTCTGGTTTATCTCCGCCTGCGGCCTCGAGTAGGCTATCTGCTCGACCAGCCCCTCGTAGCTCTTCAGGAGCGGCTGCAGGTTCTTGGTGACGTAATCCTCGTAGGTCGCGTAGGCGGCGAGCTTCAGCTTCACGAACTCCTTGACCTTCTCGTCCACGTTCATCTTACTCACGGGCTTCAGCGCCGTGACGCACATCTTCAGCTCGGTGGCGAACGTCTGCGCGTCGGCCTCCCTCGCCGCGATCAGCTGCCGCCCCGCGGCGACCTGCGGCACGGTGAGCGGGCCTGCGAACACGGCGGCCCACTCGGCCGGGAAGTTCTTTATCTTCGCGAGCGCCGCCTCGGCGGCGGCCTGGTGGTTCATGCAGTTGGCGAGCGCCTTGTTGGCTTCCTCGGTCTGGAGGCCGCATCCCGGCAGCGCCAGGAGTGCGACAAGTACCATGATCAGGGCCCCGACTATCGCTACGCGCTTTGCCCTCTCTTGGGTCAAGCCTGTTCCCCTTGTGTCTCTGTCAGCATGCCGGCGGCGGCTTCGGCAGCCTTTACCACGGCCTCCCTCGCCGCCTCCGCCTCGTCCGGGGTGAAATCGGAGAGGACGTAGTCCGCCGGGTCCTCGCCCTCGGGCGGCCTTCCGACGCCGATCCTCACCCGCATGAAGTCCTTCCGGCCGATGCGCTCCACGATGGAGTCGAGACCCCTGTGTCCCGCCGTACCGCCAGCGAACTTCTTCTTCACCGCGCCGAGCGGTATGTCTATGTCGTCGTGGATGACGATCAGGTTCTCGGGAGAGAACCCGTACGCCTTTAACACCGCCGACACCGGCCGGCCGCTCAAGTTCATGTAGGTCCTGGGGTTGAGGATGAGAAACGTCTCTCCCTCGTACCTCGCCAGCGCCAGCACTCCTTCGCGCCAGCTGTCCTCCTCGAGGACCTCGGAGATTTCCGCGAGCCTTTCGGCCGCCATCCTTCCCGCGTTGTGCCGGGTGTTCCGGTAATGGCTGCCCGGGTTCCCGAGCCCCGCGACGACCATCCGCGGCCCGCTCGAGCCTCTGCCGAGAACCGGGACCCGTCTCGGTCTCACCATGGGGCCTATGAAGCCTCCTCGGCACCGGGTTCGCCGGCTTCGGCCGTCTCCTCGGCACCGGCCGCCAGCAGCGCCTCCGCCTCTGCGGCTTCGGCCTCTGCCTCGGCCACCGTGACGACCCTGGGGGCCAGGATGGTGAGGATGATGTCGTGCGCCTCGGTCAGGACGGTAACTCCGCTCCTCGGCTTCAGGTCGCCGACAGTGAGGTGATCGCCAATGTTCAGGTTCGAGATGTCGACCTGCAGATGGTCCGGCAGGTCCGCGGGGAGGCACTCCACCTCGACGTCCCAGAGGTTGTGCTGCAGCGTCCCTCCGGCCTTCAGCCCGGCCGATTCCTCTTCGCCGGTCACCTCGATCGGGACCTTCGTCGTCACCGCTTCGTCGCGGGCTACCTTCAAGAGGTCCAGGTGAACCAGGCGGTCCTTGATCGGGTCGCGCTGTATCTCCTTGATCATCACCAGGTGGCTGTCCTTGGTCTTGCCGTCCACCACCAGGTTTATCAGCGCGTTCGAACCGGCGCTCGAGTGCAGCACCTCCATCACGTCCTCGCGCTTTATGGTGAGAGGCTTCGCCTCGCTCCCTATCCCGTACATGACGGCCGGCAGGTCGCCGCGCTCGCGGGCCCTCTTGGCCGGGCCCTTGCCGGTCTCTTCTCTCGTCTCGGCCTTCAGCTTCAGTTCCACTTGTCGATCACTCCGGTCCCGTTCCTACGGCTGGTTGTCGCCTCCGCTAATCTCGCTCACAGACTCCTCCCGGAACACCGCCATGACCGTATTGGCCAGGAGCGGCGCTATCGAGAGTACGTTTATTTTATCAATCTTCTTCTCGGGGGGCACTGGCAGCGTGTTGGTGATCACCAGTTCCTTGATATCCGACACGCCTATCCGCTCCACCGCCGAGCCCGAGAGGATGGGGTGCGTCGCGCAGGCGAAGATCTCTTTTGCGCCGTTCTTCTTCAGCGCGGACGCCGCCTCGACCATCGTTCCGGCGGTGTCGACCATGTCGTCTATCAGCACTGCGGTCTTGCCCTCGACCTCACCGATCACGTGCAGCATCTCGGCCACGTTCTTCTCCGGTCGGCGCTTGTGCATGATGGCCATGGGCACCCGAAGCCTGTCGGCGTACTTCTTGGCCACCTTCACGCGTCCCGCGTCGGGGGAGACGATTACCACGTCTTTGAGGTTCTTCTGGACGATGTGGCTCGCAAGCAGCGGGAGCGCCGTTATGTGGTCGAACGGGAAGTCGAAGAACCCCTGTATCTGGCCCGCGTGCAGGTCGACGGAGAGCACCCGGTTGGCCCCGGCGACCGAGAGCAGGTCCGCGATCAGCCTGGCGCTGATTGGCTCGCGGGCGAGGGTCTTCTTGTCCTGGCGCGAGTAGCAGTAGTACGGCATCACGACTGTTATGCGCTTCGCCGACGCGCGCTTCAGCGCGTCTATTATAAGCAGCAGCTCCATCAGGTTGTCGTTCACCGGCTCCGCGCTCGTCTGGATCACGAACGCGTCCACGCCGCGCACGCTCTCGAGGAGTCGCACGTAGATCTCGCCGTTGGAGAAACGCGAGATCTCTATGTTTCCGAGCACCACCCCGAGCCCTGTCGCGACCTCTTCGCCGAGTTCCCGGTGCGCGCTCCCGGAGAACACCATCAGCCTCTTGCGCGTGACCTCCCTCAAAGTTACCTCCCGCTCGTGTCGGACTACTGCTTCTTCTTTTCCCTCGTCTTCTTCTTTTTCTCAGCCCCGTGGCCGGGGACGTTCTTCTGCTCGTTTCTCTCTATACCCAGGCTGCCGTCAGGCACGTCCTTGTATATGGACGAGCCCGCGCCGGTCACCGCGTCTTTGCCCACGCGCACCGGCGCTATCAGCATGGTGTCGCTCCCGATGAAGGCCCCGTCGTCGATCTCGGTACGGTGCTTGTCCGCGCCGTCGTAGTTGCAGGTGATGGTCCCCGCCCCGACGTTGACACCCTCGCCTATCGTGGCGTCACCGATGTAGCTCAGGTGCGGCACCTTGCTCCCAGCGCCGACGGTCGTGTTCTTGAGCTCCACGAAGCTGCCTATCTTAGCGCCCCGCTCTACCCTGGTGCCGGGCCGCAGCTTCGCGTACGGGCCGATGGTGACGTCCTCGGCGACCACGCTCTCGACCAGCCACGAGAACTCGACGGTCGAGCCGTCCCCTATTTGTGAGTCCTTCACCCTGGTGAACGGGCCCACCACGCACCGCTCGCCGATGGTCACCTCGCCTTCGAGGATCGTCGACGGCATGATGACCGAGTCCCGGCCAATCTTGACGGAGCAATCGACGTAAGTAGTGCCGGGGTCGACCATCGTCGCTCCCGCCTTCATGAACGCCTCGTTTATCCTGGCCTGCATGACAGCGCGCACAGTCGCGAGCTGCGCGTGGTCGTTGATCCCGAGGACTTCCTCGGCGTCGCATTGCACGGCCTCGACCGTGCTTCCGCCGGTGACAAGAGATTCTACCACGCCTGTCAGGTAGTACTCTCCCTGGGAGTTGTCCGTGTCGAGGGCACCCAGCGCCTTCTCGAGAGAGGCTCGCTCGAACGCGTAGGTGCAGGCGTTCACTTCGGTGACCGCGCGTTCCTCCGCGGTCGCGTCGCAGTCCTCCACGACCCTCATGACCTTTCTGCCGCTACACAGGACATGTCCGTAACCGGTCGGGTCGTCCATCTCCATGGTGAGCATCGAGGCGGCGGAGCCGCTCTCCGCCAGGACACGGAGCAGCGATGAGAGCGTATCGGAGGTGATGAGCGGGGCGTCGCCCGGGAGCACCAGTATCCTGTCGAAGCCCGCGTCCAGCGATTCGAGTGCCACCATCACAGCGTGCCCGGTCCCAAGCTGCTCTGACTGCTCTGCAAAGAGCACGTCCCCCGCGGCCGACCTGACATCCTCCGAGTCGGGCGCCACCACGACCACCGGCTGACCCCCGAGCGGGGCCACGGCGTCCAGGACATACGAGATGAGCGGCTTGCCGCACAGCTCGTTCAGCACCTTGGGCACTGTTGATTTCATTCTCTTGCCCTTGCCCGCGGCAAGGACCACTACGGCAAGCCCGCTCCTGGCAGCCATCGAGCGTCCGCCTCCTCCATAAAAATCGTCGGTGCAACAGGATTCTACAATAATTGGCGGAGCCACTCCCGGTTCGGAGGCCCCCGTGCGCCACACGGGCGGGTAACAGTATTACAATTTGATTCAGAGCAGATCCCCAGAGATTGGGGCGCGGTTTCAATCGCGCTTCTCTGGTCGGCAAGAAACGGCGACTGAAGTCGCCTCTCAATATCCGGGGGAACGTCGTAACTAGAGCGAAAGGGACCTCACTTGGCCGAGATAAAGCGCATCGCTGTCCTCACCGGCGGCGGGGACTGCCCCGGGCTGAACGCGGTCATCAGGGCAGTCACGAAATCGGCGATAAGGAGCGGGCTCGAGGTCGTCGGCGTGCTCGACGGCTACAAGGGGCTGGTCGAGGGACAGTTCAGGATCCTGACGGATAAGGACGTGTCGGGAATCCTGCCCAGGGGGGGCACCATCCTGGGCACCAGCAACCGGGACGACCCGTTCAACTACCAGGTGAGCGTGAAGGACGGCGAGCCCGTCTGCGAGGACAGGAGCGACGCCGCGCTCGATAACATGTCCTCGTGCGGCGCGCAGGTCCTGATAGTCATCGGCGGCGACGGGACCCAGAAGATCGGCCTGGGACTGGCTCAAAAAGGGGCGGACGTCATCGGCATCCCGAAGACCATCGACAACGACCTGATGGCGACCGACGTGACATTCGGCTTCGACTCCGCGCTTCAGACGGCGACCGAGGCGGTCGACAAGCTGCACACCACCGCCGAGTCGCACCACAGGGTCATGGTGATAGAGGTGATGGGCAGGAACTCGGGCTGGATAGCGCTCGAGTGCGGGATCGCGGGCGGCGGAGACATCGTCCTCATCCCGGAGATCCCGTTCACGTTCGAGAGCATCGCGCGGAGCGTCGAGGAGAGGCGCGATAACGGGAAGCGCTTCAGCCTGGTGGTGGTGGCCGAGGGCGCCTACCTCCCCGACGGCCAGAGGATCAGCAGGCCCGGCGCGGTCGGCAACATCATCCTCGGCGGCGTATCCGTCATCGTCGCGGAAGAGGTGGAGGAGCGCACAGACATGGAGACGCGGGTGACGGTTCTCGGCCACCTTCAGCGCGGCGGAGCGCCCTCGCCGTTCGACCGGATCCTCGCGACCCGGTTCGGGGTCAAAGCCGTCGAGATGGTGCTCGACGGAGATTTCGGCTGCATGGTCGCGCTTCATACGCCTGACGTCTGCTTCGTGACCCTGGACGAAGCCGTGTCAGAGCAGAGGAGGGTCCCGGCCCACGGCGAGCTGGTCAGGTTCGCCCGCGCGGTCGGGATGCACTTCGGCGACGAGTGGACCGAGTGACCGCAGACATCTGACTGGAAAAAGGGGTCAGGTCCAAAAAGTGGAATTGTCGCATTTTGCGACATTGGTGCCTGTCACCTTTGTCGCACGCTGCAGTACAACTGATTATGCAAGTTTTTAGGTTTGACCCCTTTTGCAAGTCACCACCTGGGCTCTCCGGGTCCGGGAGGGTTCTTCCCGACCCGGACCCGGCCCTATTAATAGTAATTGGGGTTGGTGTCGGTTATCGGTGAGGAGGCGGTCTCATTACGCCGGACAGTGATAGTCGAGAGTCAGGACTTGCGGCCGGGTGATCGCACGGAACGCCTTTCCTCGCGGACGTGTGATCACCCGGCCGCTCTCCTTATTGAGGATTCGAGACGAGCTCTCCGGTACTCACGAGAGTGGCATCCCCTTTTCAAGACCTCTTGAACAGTTATCAGCGGTGAGACATCGCCCGACTCTTATCAGCTTCTGTCTTTTCACAGTCGAACAGATGTTATTCCCGCAAGTCTTGGAGTGGTGAGTCAGGGGAGTCTGGGTGAACCTATGCTGAGCAATGTCAGCGGTAAACAGTGGTTGGGGTGGCAGGATTCGAACCTGCGATCGCGGCGCCAAAGGCCGCTGCCTTACCACTTGGCCACACCCCATTGACTAGCCCAGCTCCGCTCCCCTGCCGGCGAAGCTGGTGATTATCGTGACCGGCGCCACCTGGCCCAGTTCGAGCGCGACCTCGGCGGCCTCCTCGAGCCCCTGGACCAGTGCGAAGACCGTCGGCCCGCTGCCGGTCATCATCGCGCCGGGCGCGCCCGCGTCGAGCGCGGTCTTCTTGTACTCCTCGACCTGCTCCGCCTCGGTGGTCACGGCCTCGAGGTCATTGTAGAGCGCGCCGCAAACGGCGTCGAGGTCGCGCGCCCTGACCGCCTCGAGCATCCTGTCGAGCATCCCGTCGCTCGAGCCGGGCTCGTTCATCTCGTCGAAACGCCGGTACACCTCTGCGGTGGACGCCTCCGCGTCCGAACCGGCCAGGACGACCTTGAAAGAAGGCATGTCGGGAAGCTTCTCGAGGATCTCTCCGCGCCCCTTTGCGAGCGACGTCCCGCCGACCATACAGAATGGAACGTCCGAGCCGACCATCGACGCCATCTCCATGAGCTCCGTCTCCAGCAGCTCCAGCTCGAGCATGCGGTCCATGGCGAGGAGCGCGGCCGCGGCATCGGCGCTGCCGCCTGCCAGCCCCGCCCCGACCGGGATCCGCTTGTTGATGATGACCTCGACGCCGCCTTCAAGCACCACGCAGGTCTTGTCGAGGAAGACCTCGATGGCCTTCCACACGATGTTGTCCTCGCCCACCGGGACGCGCCTGTCGCTGCACCTGACGCTTATCAGCCCGGCCGACCCGTCCGTCTGCCGGAAGTAGAGCTCGTCGGACACGTCGATGGCCTGCATGACGGACGTGATGTCGTGGAAGCCGTCCGGGCGTTTCGCCCCGACCTCCAGGTAAAGGTTTATCTTCGCGCGGGCGATGGCCTTCGCCCCCAGCATGGCTGCCTCCAACGTCGATCTGCCGCGCCGCCCCGCGGGCCGCGCTCAGTCGATTGTAACCCGTGAGCTTGCGTTTGAAAAAAACCGCCCCCACGGATGGGGGCGGTCATTTTTGTCTCGGATCGGCCGCTAGCGGCCGTGCCTCTCGATGATGGCCTTCGCGCAGTTCATCCCGGAGAGCGCCGCGCTGTTCAGGGCGAGCCCCCTGCCGCGGTACGTGTCGCCGGCGAAGAACAGGCCGTCTATGCCCGGCGCGACGACGTCCGGCTTGAACGCTCCGACCTGCCCGGGTTTGCGGGCCAGCCCGTCGCAGCCTATGCACTTGTAGGTGAACTTCCACTCCACCTTGTCGTCTATGCCGGGGAACATCTCGCGGATGTCGATCCACATCAGGTCCAGCAGCCGCGCCAGTTCGAACTTGTCGAAGATCTGGGCGACCTCGACGACGCAGTCGGTCTGCAGGAGCGACTTGCCCGCGGGCGCCACGTCCGGGTCGAAGGCCGATGGCACGAACGCCTGGAAAGGCATCCCGGTGTTGTCGAGGCAGAGCGCCGAGAGGAAGTTCGGCTTGTCGTACACGGGTTCCTTGAGGGCGACCGTGTAGCCGATCAGCCCGGTGGTCTCGTACTTCAGGTCCTCGTAGCGCTTGATCCACCACTCGGGCAGCGGGCTGGTGTCGGGCTCCAGGTCGAGCACCGAGTCGAGGCTCCAGAGCGGCATCGCGCAGACGACGATCTTCGACTTGATGACGTCGGTGTCGTCCATGTAGAACCAGCCGGTGTAAGGTGAGAGGCTCTTGCTCTTTATCGCCACGCCCGCCGGCTCGTAGCCGTCGAATATGACCGACTCGACCTCCGTCGAGAGCATCAGCTCTCCGCCCGCTTCCTTGTACGCCTCGGCCAGAGGGTCGATGATGCCCGCCATCCCGCCCTTCGGGTACGCGGCAGTCAGGAAGTTGCGCTTCTTTAGGAGGTTGTCCCTTGCGATGTAGAGGATCTCGCCCGCCGACATCTCCAGCGGGTCCGGCACCGTCGTCATGATCATGCCGTTCACGCAGAAAAGCTCCTTCGCCACCTCGGAAGTGGTGTTCGACTCGAGCCAGTCCTGCCAGCCGACCAGGTCGTTCTCGCTGATGCCGTCGTCCGGCATGGTGGCGATGGTCTTCATCAGCTTCTTTATCTCGCCTATGTCCTCGGGCGAGGCGATGATCATCTGCTCGATCGTGCTCCAGTTGCCGTCGCGGAAGATCTCGACGGTGTCGCTGAACCTCGCCCACTCGACCTTCTTTCCGACCTCGGCCACCAGCGCGTCGCTGGACGAGGCGTCGCCGAGCTCCGCCATGTGCAGGCCGATATCCAGGCGCCACCCTCCCTCGACGTCGTAGCTCTGCATGCGCCCGCCCGCCTGCGCGTCCTTCTCGACGCACACCGTGTTGAAGCCCGCCTGCTGCAGCATCGTCGCGACGCCCAGCCCGGCTATGCCGGCGCCGATGACGATCGCGTCATACTCTTTGACCACTTCGCGCACCTCCGTCGATCAGGCCCGTTGCCCTCATGCGCGATAGCGCGGTGGGCTATTCCGGGCGGCGGACCCTAATAGGTTATGTCAGCGCCGTGGCGCGGTGCAAGGATTGGTTGGCCCGTTCCGGGCAGGGTCAGCTCGTGACCTCGACGATCATGTATGGCTCGTTTCCCGATGTCCACTCAAAGCGGGGCTCGACCTCCTCGACAGCCTGGAAAAGGCCGGCGATCCTGCCGGCGACCATGGGCTGGCAGAAGGGGTTGTCGATCCACGCGGTGAGCCTGCCCCTGCCGCGCGCGACCTCGACCGGGTTTCCCATGCCGAACGGCGGGAAGTCTGCCATCAGCTCTTTGTACTGCCGCTCGGTCCTCTTCATCCTCGTGAGCCTTGCACCGATCGACTCCGCGACGTACTCCCTCTCGAGCTCGGCGACCATTCCCGGGATCTCGTCGCCGAGCTCCTTCTCGAGCTCCCTGATGACCGCGTTGAAAGAGGTCGCCAGCAGGGTTGCGAGGCGGACGCCCGTCCTGCGGTCGGTCACGACGCCCGCGGCGACGTCCCACTTTATACGCTCGGTGACGTCGAGCGGCGTGCCGCACCGGGCGCACCTTCGAAAATCATATCTGCCCGGCCGGGTCGGCCTGTTCTCGAGAGCCAGCCGGTCCATGTCCTCCCACGTGAGCCCGTCCTTCACCTTCTCCAGCTCGATCCTGAGGACGTCTCCCGACTCCTCGACCCGGATGTCCGCCGTGACGTCGTGCAGCGCTTCGAACACGCCCATCAGGTCGCCCGCGCCCAGCGTGGTGTTGACGACGTTTTCCGCCTCGATGAGCGCCCGGCGGCCGGGCTCGTACTCGACCAGGCGCCCTTTGCCGTGGCCGACGGTCCGACCCACCTCCAGCCCGATCTTCATACCCTGCCTTCCGCCCACCGAAGTCTTCCCGGGAGCAGCGAGCAGGTTCGCGCCGCGCTTCAGCACTCCGTATGTGACCGCGCGGAACGCCTTGCGCTCCCCCTCGAGGGCGATCCGGTCGATCGGGTACCCGATCTGCTCCGAAATCCCTGTGAGTATCCGGTTTATCTCTTCGTCCTCCACGTGGCAGAGGCGTATGTCCCGGTGAAAGCGCGCGGTCGACGTGCCGTCCTTGTTCCATTCCCTGAACAGCCGCGTGTAGAAGGGTGCCCCGCATCGGCAGTACCTGTCGGCCATAAGCATCAGGCGCTCACCACACTATGTTCCCGAAGTCGTCAAAGGAGAGCGGCCGCTCCTCCCCCACGTCTATCCCCGGAGCCCCCGCCAGCTCGCGCGCCACCGCGGCGGAGACCCAGAGCTCGTCCAGTCTGGCGGTGTTGCGGATCCTCACCACTCGCGCCTCTTCAGCCCCCGGGGATCCCGCCCGCCGCATCGCCGTCTCGATCGCCTCCCTGTCGCCGGTCGCGGTGAGGGGAAGCCTTGCGCGATGCAGAGCGCCGGAGGTACGCACGTTGCGCATGGTGACCTCCTCGTCTATCGAGTCGGCGAGCCGCATAGTTGTTACGTCGGCGTGGCCGACGCCGGTCGCGTTACCGCCGGAAGCCTCGCTGAGCGAGAGCACCACCAGCTGTTCGGCGACGAAGCCCGGCACTTCTCCAGGCGGCAGGTCTTTCCCCCGACCGGTGACGTGAGGGTCCATGCCTATACCGGAGATCTCCTTGCCCATCTCGTCGACGATGAGGACGTGGGCGGAAGATACCGGCAGGCGCGCGCTCATCGAGGCGGCCGTCTCGAGCAGCTCCGGCTCGCGAGCGGCGATCCGTGAGGCTTCGATCACCTCGACATGGCTGAGCCTCTTGCCCGAGTCCTCGAGCAGGGCCACCCCGAAGGAGACCGGCGCCTCGCGTATCGAGAGCGTCGCCATCTCGCCGATCAGGTGGCCTGCGCCGAAGCCGTGTGCATGGAGCGAACGCGCCCCCTCCTGCTTGCCGAGGCCGACGGCCAGCATCTTCATGAGGCCGCTCTGGACCGGGCCCGAGTAGCCCGTGTGCAGGGCGACCCTGTTCGCGACGACGATGATGTCCGCCTCCGCGGCCGCGCGGGCCATGAAGACCTCGACGCCGGAAGGCGTCACGCCGAGCCGGACCGTCTCCATCGACGCGTCTATCGGGGCGCCGCAGCTCATCTCTGTTATCCCGAGCGAACGAAGGACCGCGATCTGACCCTCCGCGCTCGCTCCGCCGTGCGAGCCCATAGCAGGGACCAGCAAAGCAGATAGCCCGGCCGCCTCGGCCGATGACACCAGCTCTCCTATGATGTCCGCTATCCTGTCGATGCCTCTGGAGCCGGCGGCGATCGCGACCTTTGCGCCCGGGGCATGTGAGCCCCAGGGGTTCGACTGCTCGAGGGAACGCCGCAGCTCCGCGGCCGGATCGTCCAGCGCACGGCTCTCGAGTTCTACGCGCACCCTGATCATGAAAGGCAGGTCCAAGTATCCTCCGCCCGATCGATCGCTCCCGGACAGCTGTGTCAGCCGCCCGTTCTCCCGCAGTTGCCACCCCATATGTTACGCCAATCCCGCAGCACCTGCCGCTGCATGAATAATATGCAAATGGACGCATATTACGCGTTCTTCTTGCTCTAATCCCCCGGTCGGGGGATGCGTCCCGTGCCCGAATTGACCGTTTTCGGCGAAAAGCATTAATAAACCTTGACTGACACTTTATGAGAGGTATTTTCAACACAGAGAGCCTTTCCCTGGATATCGGCACCGCTTTCGATATCCAACGAAGAGACGGGGTGTGCCAATGGAAGCAACGATTGCGCTGGCGGTGGCGGGGGTCGTACTCACGTGGGGGTTCGCGTTCTACTGGATCTCGATGAGGTTCTTTTCGCGAAGGACGCCTGAGCAGGTCGTGAACTACTTCATCGGCAAGGGCTACGCCGGGCCGAAGGGCAAGGACCCGGAGCGCTTCGCCGAGAGGATGCGCAATTTTCTCGGGCCGGTCACCGTCGTCATCCTGGTGGCGCTCATCGCGCTGTCGATACATTTCGCTGTCAGCCTGGGGATGCTGCTGACGCACGTGGTGCAGCACGGGTACCTGGGGAACGAGGGCGCGGCGGGCGCGTGCGCGGTGGAGTTCTCCATCATCATGTTCGGCCTGCTCTTCGTCAGGGTGCTTGAGAAGGTCCGAGGCGCGTGCCGCGGCAACATCTGGAAGATGCACCCGGTGCCGCCCGACCCGAGCTCCTGGACGCCTTCTCCCCTCGCTAAGGGGTAGGGCCCGATCAACACTGGCTTCGGCCGCCACATCTTTATGCGCGGGTCGCGCGGCGGGTCCTTCCTCGAGCGCCGGCAAGGCTTCTCGGCGTACGAGCCGGTGATGTGCGAACGGCTGCCGGACGAGTGAGCCGGCGGCGGGCCGACAGCGTTCGCTACCGGGTCGAGCCTGTTCTATAATTCTGCGTACAATCCCTGCATTTTCTATACGGAGCGGTGACGTGGAAGACCCGAACAAGAAGAAGAGGACGCGCTCCATCGTCTCGCGCCTCAAGGGGGGCCAGCCTACGCTGCACGCCCTGATGGAGCCCGCCACGGGCTCAGGTCCCGGCCGGTGTGACTACGGCGATATCTTCGAGGTCATAGTCCGCGTGACCAACGACGGGAACGAGTCGCTCGACTCGTCGCACCCATTCCACCCCGACTTCCTCTCCTATCACTGGCTGAGCGACTCAGACGAGGAGATCGTCTCCGACGGTTTTCGCACCCCGCTCCTCGGCATTGTCCACCCGGGCCAGTCGCAGGTCGTCCGGCTGAGGGTGTCGGCTTCGGCGATGGTCGAGCACGCGGTGCTGGCGATCGACATGGTGCGTGAAGGCATCTGCTGGTTCGCGGAGCTCGGCGGCGAAGTGGTCAGGATCCCCTACGAGATAGGCGGCACCGGCGAGCCGGTCGTCGAGGCGGGTGCCGATGCGGTAGAGGGCGCGCCCGGGGTCGGCGCCTTCTGGGGAAAGCGTGCGGAGGTGCGCGTGGGAGGAGAGTACCTGGGGTGGCTCGACCACCCGATCGTCCTCCAGGAGTGCGTGCTCCCCAAGCTCGGCACCGGGGAGACCAACTGGCTGCTCGCGATGATGGCCCTGCACGAGGTCCCGCGCGGCGGGAAGTGGCTGAGCCTCGGCTGCGGGGAAGGTGGCCTCGAGCTGTGGCTGGTGGAGGGCGGCGCGGCTGGCTCCATCGAGGGCGTCGACGTCTCTGCGAAGGCCGTCGAGATGGCGAACGCGGCGGCGGCGGAGCGCGGGCTCGACTCCGCCACCTTCCGGGTGGTCGACCTCGACAAGGACGACCTGCCCGGGGAAGAATACGACGTCATAATCGCGTCCATGGCGATACACCACATAGACTCGCTCGAGGGCGCCTTCTCGAAGATCCACAAGGCGCTGAAGCCTGGCGGGTTCTTCTTCGCGAACGAGTACGTCGGGCCGGACCGATTCAACTTCCCGGCCGAGCAGCTCGAGCTCGCCAACAGCGTCATCGCGGTCCTGCCGCGCGAGCTCAGGCGGGACATAATGGCCGAGATGGAGCGCGGCGTGACCGTCTACAAGGACAAGTACGTATGGCGCTCGCCCGAGCAGTGGCTCATTGTCGACCCGAGCGAGGCGGCCCGCTCGTCGGACATCATCCCGGTCTTCAGGGACACCTTCGAGAAGAAATGGGTGTACGAGTACGGCGGATCGCTGCTGCACCTGGTGCTCGAGCACATCGCCGCCAACTTCGAGGAGGACGACGAGATCGACCGCTGCCTCATCAGGTTGCTGGACGTGTTCGAGACGACACTCATCTCGTCCGGTTATCTCAACAACGACTTCGCGATGCTCGCCGGGGCGAAAGAGTAGCCCGAGCCGCCGTCACTTCGTAAGCCAGTCCCACACGCCCTTGAGCCACGACGTCACGTGGTCCCATATCAGGCGGCCGAACAGGTAGACCATCCTGATGCTCCGGTGTGTCCTTTTCTCGTAGTGGCCCCCAACGACCGAGACGTTCGTGTTGCGGGCGATCTGCCACGGATACACGCCGAGCCCCTTGGGGCCGCCCTGCAGGTCGATGGTCCCGAAGCTCGCGTTGACATAGGCCGCCCACACGAGCTCCGAGCAGTACCAGCTCTTCCCGTTCGCCTGTTTGGCGTAGAACTTGATGTCGTAAGGTTTCCCCACCTGCTTGATGGCGAAGTCCGCCGCCCTCTGCCTGGTCGCTGCATCGGCGGTAGTCACACGCAGGTAGTCGACCCAGGTCTTCTCGGGATACCTCCACTGCGCGTCGTCCTTGATCTCGACCGGCTGGCCCTCGTTGGCGGCCTCCACTATCCGGCCGTCCCCGACGTAGATCGCCACGTGGCTCCAGGCCCCCGGGACCAGGGCGTTGTCGATGGTGCCGAGAAGTATGTCACCCGGGATCAGGGCCGTTCGGACCTCCCGGCCCACTGCCCTCTGGTCTTCCTCGAAGCTCATGTTGCCGACTTCGGTCAGCTCGGACCCGTAGAGCGAGCACACTGTCCACACGTTGCCGATCCTGTCGACGGGAACGTCGAACGACCGCTCGAGGTCGCCGTCGACGAACACCTGGACTCGCGCGCTCGAATCGGAGAGTGCCCCGCGCGGCCCGCCTCTCCTGGCGCTGTAATCGAAGACGTAGAACTGGTAGATGCCGTCCTGGCGCCCCTGGATGGTGATCGTCTCGCGCCCGGGGCCCGGTGCGCGGCTGGTGGTGAGGGACGCGCCCGCGGCGGCCGTCTCCCCCGGGCCGAGCGCGAAGACGAAGTCGTCGTGCTCCCTCGGCCCGGTGGCCTGGAGGTCGAGGTCCTGTGCGTCGTTCCAGGTGAGTACGACCCGCCGCTCGGGCCCGGCCGCGACGGCGAAGGAGGACGGCAGGACGGCCAGCACTACGGCGCAGGCGCAGACCAGCGCGGTCGTTCTGATGAGCCTTCGCATGTTCTCGTCCCTCGAATCCAGAAACTGCCCCTTTTATGGTCGCCTGCAAGGCAAATGCCGCGGGAAGAGCTCCTGCCCGCGGCCTCGAGGTCGTTCCGTTTGGGTCTACTTCGCGTCCTTGTCGTCGACCCAGCTCGCGAACGGGTTGCCCTCAGGGTCCATGCACATGGAGAACCAGCCCCAGCCGGGCACCGGCATCTTCTCCATCATAACCGTCCCGCCGTTGTCCTTCACTTTCTGGTTGAAGGCCTCGATGCCGTCGTCGGCGACGTAGTAGTTGACGCAGGTCTGCTGCGGCATCATCTTCTTGCCGATGCCGCCCGCCACCGCCTTCTCGTCGCCCGGGGTGACCATCCAGTACTCCATCTCTCCCATGCCCTCGACTTTTTCGATCTTCCAGCCCATGACCGCCTTGTAGAAGCCTACGAGCTTCTCGACGTCATCGGCGGGGATATCGAAGTGAATCAGTTCTCCCGGCATGTCTTTCCCCTTTCCTCGAGCTACCTTGCGCCGGCTTCATCGCCGGTGTTCCAACGGCTCTTTTCTTCGCCTCTCGCGACAATCCTGTCGCCCATCGGGCAACCGCGTTCCGGGGTGCTATGATGTGCACGTCACCGGACCGAACGGAGGTGCGCATGGACCCGGAGGAGCGACTCTACAGAGCCCTCGGCGGCGAGAAGACGGACGCGGTGCCGACGTTCTCCCCGCTCGCAGACCCCAACCTCACCAACCAGGTGCTCGGCTCGCGGCCGCTGCCGCTTCTCAAGTACCTGAACTCGGATCACGGTTCGCGCTTCGTCGACAGTCATCACAGCGGCATCAACCGTTTCTTCAACCCGGCGATGTTCGTGTTCGCCAACTCGACGGTCAAGGCCAACTGCACGCTCGGCTTCGACGGTATCTGGATGGGTTACTGGCGTCTGGGCTTGAAGAACTCGCGCGAGCTCGAGGAGGCCTTCGGGCGCCTGTTCGACATCGTCGACGACGGATACGGCAACGCGTACATGATGTACCACGACGGCCTCATCGACAGCCCCGGGGCGTGGCGCGCCTATCCCCGGCCGACCATCGAGGAGTACGCGCGGTCGAGCGCGAGGCTCTTCAAGTTCATGAAGCGGGCCTACAGGGGGAAGATCGCCATAGTCGCCTTCATCGGCCCCGGGGTCTGGGAGAACTCGTGGCAGCCGATGGGCTTCGCCCGCTTCGTGGCGCTTCTCCGGAAAGAACCGGCCTTCGCCCGCGAGGTGATAGCGTACTTCACGGCCATCTCGGTCGCGACCGTAGACGCGTGCGGAAGGGCGGGCGCAAAGGTGATGTGTTTCGGGGAGGACCTGGCGTACAAGTCGGGGCCGATGCTCTCGCCGAAGATGCTCGACGATTTCTTCGCGGACTCGTACCGGCAGATAACGGCGACGGCGCACAGGCACGGCGCCAGGATCTGCATACACTGCTGCGGGAACTCTTCTGAGCTCCTGGAAAGGTTCGTCGACTGGGGGTTCGACGGCGCGCACGCGTTCGAGCCGACGGCGGGTAACGACCTGGCCGCCGCGCGGGAGAAGGTGGGCGACAAGCTGTGCCTGGTGGGCAATATAGACATCTCCCACGTGCTCATCGACGGCACCCGCGAGGAAGTGGAGGAGGCGGTCGAGGAGGCGGTCTCGGACTCGGCGGGCGGCGGCTTCATCCTGGCCCCGACCCACAGCAGCGCCGACATCAGCATCCGAAACGTGCGCTGGATGCTCGAGGCCGCAAAGCGCCTCGGCCCGGCTTAGGGTGACACCGGTTTGGCCCGGACGGCCATCATTGGCAGGGTTCGGTCATACCACCTTGAATTGAAGGTTGTCTGAAAGGAGCGATGAGTTGGCCGACGAAAACGAAGCTTCCGCGGCGGACCCGACTACTTCCGAGGCCGAGCTCGCGAGGCTGAAGCGGGAGAACGAGGACCTCAGGGGCCGCCTCGGCTGGAGGCGCAGCGGATGGAGGTCGTTCTTCGCCGGGCTTTTCGCCGTCCTGACCTGCGTCGCGATGGTCGGGGCGGTGCTCGCCACCTGGGCCCACTGGACCGCTCTGAACACCGAGAGGTTCGTCAACACCATTGCGCCGGTCATCAAGGAGCAGGCGGTCAGCGAGGCGATCAGCGACGAGGCCGTCTCCAGGCTTTTCGACAAATACAAGCTCAGGTCGCGCATCGAGAGGGAGCTCAAGAAGGTGCTCCCGGATGTCCTGAAATCTGTCGCCGGGGACGCGGCGGGCGGGGCCGAGTCGCTGGCGAAGACGCTGACCCAGCAGATCATCAAGAGCTCAGCTTTCCAGGCGGTCTGGAGGCGCGCGCTGACCTTCAGCCACGAGGAGGCGGTCAAGGGCATCCGGGCCACCGGTCCGGTGCAGCTGAACGAGAAGGGCGAGGTGGTCCTCGACATATCCGGCGTCCTCCATGACCTGCAGGCCAGGCTCTCGGACCTCGGCCTCACTTTCCTCAAAAGCATCAAGCTGCCCGACAGCCTCGGCCAGGTGGTCCTCTACAAGAACTCCCAGCTCGGCAACGTGAAGCAGGCGGTCAACGTCCTCGACGTCCTGTTCTGGGTGCTGCCGTGGCTGGCCGTCCTGCTGCTGGTGCTGGCATCGTTCATCGCGAACGACCGGCGCAAGAACCTCTTCGGGACCAGCATCCTCCTGGTGGTCTTGCTTGTCGTACTGATGATCGTGATCAAGGTGGCGCAGGGCCATTACCTCGGGATGATAACGAGCGACGTGAACCGCCACGCAGCCATAGTAGCCTCGGGCGTCGTGATGTCGACGCTCTACCGGGTGGACATCGCCATGATAATCGTTGGCGCCATCACGGTCCTGTTCGCGGTGATCGCCGGGCCTTACGAGTGGGCCTTCTCGACGCACAAGGCGATCGGCCTGAGGTCACACATCGGGACGGGCAAGGAGGGCGGCTCCGTCTTCCAGAAGTTCTGCGCGTTCGTCGCGCGTTACGCCTGGCCGCTCCGGATCGCCGGCCTCAGCGCGGCGGCGCTGCTGATCCTTTACCTGCCACAGGCGGCGGTAGGCGCGATCATCGCCATCATCGTGGTATACGGCCTCTACCTGATAGCAGTGGAGCTCTTCAGGTAGGGAGGGAGCGGGCCGCTCGGCCGCGTCCCACCCGCCGGCCCTCTTCGGCCAGGGCCTCCTCGGTGAAGACCGACAGCCCAAGCTCCGGCCTGTACCCGTGGATCTCGGATACGTCCAGCTTGGTCATGAAGTCGACTGTCTCCGGGCTGACGACCTGGCCCGGCACCAGTACCGGGAATCCCGGCGGGTACGGGACGACGAAGCACGTCGACACCAGCTCCCGCCCGCCCTCGATTACCTTCGCGGCGTCGGCCAGCATCACGTACTCCCTGTTCTTCTCCTCGTACTCCAGGTAGTAGGCGGACCGTATGTCTCCGTCCCGGCTTTCGGGGTGCGGGCTGAACACAGGGTGGAAACGGCTGAAGTCGGGGAGGTGGGGAAGCTCGCTCGACAGGGCGGCCACCTTGCGGTCGAAGACCGCAGCCTCGGCGGAGCTGAACGAGGCCTGCCGCGCGTCGATGTCCTCGGCGATCCTCTTCAGCACGTCGAGCAGGAAGGCGACCGCGCTCCAGTTGACCCCGATCGTCACGATGAAGAGGACGCTGTTTATCGACGTCTTGTTTATCTGGATGCCGTAGGAGTTCATCAGCACGTCGACCTTGAACTCGTTGCCGTTGTACCCGGTCGGGGCCAGGTACAGCGTCATGCGGGTCGGGTCGAGCACGAACTCATCGTTCACCCACGCGTCGAGCTGCCTCTCCATCTCCTCCGTCAAGGTCACCGGCAGCGCCGAGGTCAGGCCCGACTGCCTGTACTCCTCTGGGACGAGCTCGCCAGGCTCGAGGATCCTGAAATATTTCGAGAGCAGCTTGTCTTCGCTCACGCGTTGACGAATGGACTCGGCGATGCTGTAGACCTCGCTTACCATCCCGTAGCCCTCGAGGTCCGCCTGCCTGCGTGCCAGGTCGAGGGAAGCGACTATCTGGTAATTGGGGCTGGTGCTGGTGTGGGCCAGGTACGCCTCGTCGAAGGCCCCGGCGGTCTTGCGTGCGAAGTCCTGGTCCCAGACGTGGATCATCGAGCCCTGCCTGAGAGCAGAGAGCGACTTGTGCGTCGAGTGGGTGGCGTAGACGCGTACGCGGGCCAGGTCGGGGTCCGGCATCAGCCTGTTGTCGAGCCAGGTCGCGTCGTCAGCCTCGTCCAGGCCGTCCATCTTCTCTTTGTACGCCGCGTACTCCTCGCGGTAGGCGTCGCTCGCGAGGCGCTCCGCGAGCGTCCGCGCCGACGCCATGGCCGTACGATACCGGGACTGGGGGACGAAGCTCGCGAACGCGTACCACGCCTCGTCCCAGAGGAAGCAGATGTCCGGCTTTATGGCCAGCACCTCCTCCATCACGCGCAGCGGGTTGTAGACGATGCCATCGAACGTGCAGTTCGTGAGCAGTAGCATCCGGACGTCGTCGAGCCTTCCGGCCTTCTTCAGCTCCAGCAGCCTCTGCTTGATCGTCTTCAGCGGCACGGCGCCGTAGATCGAGTACTGCTCGAGGGGGTAGGCGTCGAGGTAGAGCGGGTACGCCCCGCCCATGACACACCCGTAATGGTGTGACTTGTGGCAGTTTCGATCGATGAGCACTATGTCGCCCGGCCTCGTCAGCGCCTGCACCACGATCTTGTTCGAGGTGGAGGTGCCGTTGGTCGCGAAGTAAGTGCGCTGCGATCCCCAGGTCTTCGCGGCCTTGTCCTGCGCCTCCTTGATGGTGCCGGTCGGCGCCAGCAGCGAGTCAAGGCCGCCGGTCGTCGAGGATGTCTCGGCCATGAATATGTTTGGCCCGTAGAACTCCGCCATCTCGGCGATCCACTTCGAGCCGAAGATGGAGTTGCCGCGCGCGATGGGCAACGCGTGGAAGTTCCCGATCGGCGCGTCGGCGTTCGCCTTCAGCGCGTTGAAGAAGGGGGTCTCGAAGCGGTTCCTGATGCCGTCCAGGATCGTCATGTGCAGCTCGGTCTCGACGTCCAGGTTGTAGAAGACCCTGTTGAACAGGCGGTGCGTGTCCGGCTGCGAATCCGAGATCGTCTCGTCCGACTCCAGGTACAGGTCCATGTGCGGCCGGATCTCTTTGAGCAGCTTCGCGAGCGCTACGCCCGCGGACATCTCCGGCTCGTCGCCGCACTGGTCTATCGCCAGGGAGACCAGCCTGCCGAGGAAGTCGTTGGCCGGCTCTCCGATGGGTAGGTCCTGCCGGATCACGCATGCCTCGACCTCGAAGTTTATGGCCGCGGCCGCCAAGGCGTCCGCGAAGTTGTCGACTATGAGGATCTGGTAGATGAAGTCCTTCGCGTCCAGCTGGATCACTCTCAGCGCCTGACGGAGAGACTCCGCTTCCGCCTCCGGCATGTCCTCTGCGACAAGCACCGTGAAATAGTGCGGCACGTCGGACGCGAATATGTCTATCGTCTGCTGAGCCATCTCATCGAGGGTGCCGAGCAGGCTGGCCTTGTCTCCGTGCTCGCTCAGGTGGTGTTCGACCAGGCGTACGTCCCGCGCGAAGGTCTCGAACTCTCCCTTCGCGAGCTCCTCGGAGAGCTTGTCGAAGATGGCCTTGCCGGGGAAGACCCAGTACTTCTCGTAGGGCTCGAGCCAGCGCATCTCCTCGGCAGCCTGCTCCGCCTTCGCCCCGGCCTTGCCGGCGTCTGTAGTGCAGAGCCTGTCGGCGAGCTTCCTCAGCCTGGACCATGCGTCGAGCCTCTGCCGCGCGGGGTTGGAGGTCATTCCCATCGAGTGTACGCGTGCCATCAGGCCTCCTCCTGTTCATCGGTAATGTTGAGTATACAACGGGTAATCGGCCTCTTCGCGCACCTTCTTCAGGAAAGCGGGGCGGGGCGTTCGGACCGTCGGTTCGGCCTGCACTCAGCTATGAAAAAGTCTCTTGCCGTGACCGGCCGACCTGACCTCGTGAGTCGGGTACATTGTATTATTGTCTTGCTGGCGCAGCTCCGGTATGGAACAGCTTGAGGGGGACGCGACATGGATCCATTTGATGCCACCGAGGCGACCAGAAAAGCGAACCTCGACGCGCGCGAGAACACGGGCTTCGATTGGGAAGACAGGCGCGACTTCGACTTCGCGAACCGTGGTTTCATCGCGAGACTCGAGGATCCGGTGATCCGCAACGAGAGCGGGCTCGTCGTCTGGGACATGGCCCGGTACGCGTTCCTCGATGAAGAGAACCCGCCCGACACGGTTCACCCGAGCCTCTGGCGCCAGGCCAGGCTGAACATGGCGCACGGCCTGTTCAAGGTCACCGACCGCGTCTACCAGGTAAGGGGTCACGACCTGTCCGTGATCTCTTTTATCGAAGGGGACAAGGGCTGGATCGTCATCGACCCGCTCATCTCCGCCGAGTGCGCGAAGGCATCGATAGACCTTCTCCAGGAGAACGTCGGGCCCAGGCCCGTCACCGCTGTTATTTACACACACAGCCATGTCGACCACTTCGGCGGGGTCAAGGGCGTCGTCTCCGATGAGCAGGTGAAGTCCGGCGACGTGAAGATACTCGCGCCCGAGGGCTTCCTGGAGGCCGCGGTCAACGAGAACTTGATGGCCGGGTCCGCCATGGGGCGGCGCGCCGGCTACATGTACGGCAGTGTTCTTCCCAGGAACGATCGCGGTCAGGTCGACGCCGGGCTGGGGAAGACCACATCCTCCGGGACGATCACCCTCATCGAGCCGACCGAATACATCGCAGAGACGGGCAAGAAGCTGAAGGTGGACGGCGTTCAGATGGTGTTCCAGGTGACCCCGAACACCGAGGCTCCCGCGGAGATGAACTTCTTCTTCCCCGGGATGAACGCGCTCTGCATGGCGGAGAACTGCTCCCACAACCTGCACAACCTCCTCACGCTCCGCGGTGCCCAGGTGAGGGACGCGCGGGCGTGGGCTCACTACCTCGGCGAGGCGATCGAGCTGTTCGGGGACTCCTCGGAGCTCGTCTTCACCAGCCACCACTGGCCTGTCTGGGGACGCTCCGAGCTCGTCGAGTACCTTTCCAGGCAGCGGGACATGTACCGTTACCTGCACGACCAGACCGTCAGGCTGATGAACAAGGGTTACACCGGCATCGAGATCGCCGATATGATCGAGCTCCCGCCGTCGCTTGCGCGGGAATGGTACAACCGCGGCTACTACGGCAGCGTCAGCCATAACGTGAAGGCCATCTACCAGAAGTACATGGGGTGGTTCGACGGCAACCCCGCAAACCTCGACGCGCTGCCGCCGGTCGAGGCGGGCGCGAAGTACGTGGAGTTCATGGGCGGCGCGGACGAGCTGCTCGCAAAGGCGAAAGAGTCCTTCGAGGCGGGCGAGTACAGGTGGGTCGCCCAGGTGGTGAACCACCTGGTGTTCGCCGACCCGGACAACGAAAAGGCGAAGGGCCTGCAGGCGGACGCGCTCGAGCAACTCGGCTACCAGGCGGAGAACGCCACCTGGCGCAACTTCTATCTCACCGGCGCGCTGGAGCTCAGGGAAGGCGTGAAAACGCCCGAGGCTTCATTCATGGGGAGCAACACGGACATCGTCGCCAGCCTCAGCCCGGAGATGATATTCGACTTCATGGCCGTCAACGTCGACGCGGAGAAGGCGGAGGGCAAGAGCGTCGAGATGAACGTCGACTTCACCGACAGCGGACGGAACTTCGTCCTGACGCTCGAGAACAGCGTCCTCAACCACGTGGAGACGGCCGCGTCTCCCGGAGCGAAGGTGACCCTGCGGCTGTCGTTCGCCGCGTTCTGTGGGGCGCTTATCAGCGGTGCGGAAGGCATGAAGGCGCAGCTCGCGTCCGGCGCGATAAGCGTTGAGGGTGACGGCGCAGCGCTCGTAGAGCTGTTCTCCGTGATCGAGAAACCGGGCTACTGGTTCGACATAGTAACGCCATGACGCTGCCGCCGCTCTCGCTCAAAATACCGTCGCTCGCGAACAGGTTCGTCCCGGCCACCGCCTGGCTGCCCGGATACAAGCGCTCCTGGCTGACCGGGGACATCCTGGCTGGGCTCACCATATGGGCGTTGCTCGTTCCGGAAGGCCTGGCGTATGCCGGCATAGCCGGCGTCCCGGCCCAGTACGGCCTCTATTGCGCGCCCCTGGCGCTGATCGCCTACGCCATCTTCGGCGGCTCGAAGCGGCTGGTAGGTCGGCCCCTCCTCCACCGTGGCGATAGTCTCGGCGTCCGTCATCGCGCCTCTCGCGGCGGCAGGCTCGCAGCGCTACCTCGCGTTGACCATCGCCCTCGCCATCATGTGCGGCGTGGCGCTCGTAGTGGCGGGGCTGGCGAGGCTCGGCTTCATCGCGAAGTTCCTGGCGAAGCCGGTGCTCGACGGCTTCATCATCGGGCTCGCGTTCACCATCGCGATCGGACAGGCGGGCAAGCTGGTC
>Ga0209123_1000813_pt1 | contig 35987 bp, 48 predicted proteins | sample BarGraIncu00431A_FD_184500 | JGI IMG/M metagenome (GOLD analysis project Ga0209123, IMG submission 184500) | Arctic peat soil microbial communities from Barrow, Alaska, USA - Barrow Graham LP Incubations 004-31A (SPAdes) (version 2) | ecosystem: Environmental > Terrestrial > Soil > Wetlands >... | reverse complement strand
AGATTACCGGAAAGGTTATTCAATACTTTTTCGGTTTGTTTGAGTTTGGCAGCATATTCCTCTTCGGCAGCCTGGCTTTTCTTTACTTGGTCGCCGGTACGTTTTATTTTAGTTTGAAGGTCATCCCATGCCTTTCCGGAATTAGTACCCTCGGCAGTCATTTTTTTACTTTCATCAGTAAGTTCAGAAAGCGAAGTTTCATACTTCTTGGTTTTGGCGATCATATCTTCAATACCCTTACCATAGTCGGATGATTCCAGATAAACCCTTATTCCACGCTTTAAATCGTTTGCCATTTTGTATCGGTTTTAATTGTATGACACAAATTTAGACTGCAACAGAACGGGATAAAAGGACATAAAAAAAAGCCCACCGAATGGCGAGCTTTAAACGTTAATATAACGGGAATTCCCGTTATTTAATTTTCAAATGGTATTTCTATTTCTCTGTTTGCCTTCCTCCAATCTTCAATCGACATTCTACGGGTAACGTTTAGTTTGCGCTCAATGTCTTTTAAAATTGTATCAGCATTTTTAAAATTCTCTTTTGCTTTATCGCGAGCATCAAGATAGGCATTGGTAGCATCGCGCTGAGCAGCCAGAAAAACACGGGGTTCGGCAAAATGATTATACAATGCCTGGTAACATTCAATTCTAAACTTTGCCACCGCTTCCTGAGCTTCCGGCTTTACATTTTTCGGATTAATGGTAAATAGCCATCCGAAGATGAATTCGTAAGGTAAACATACCATTTCATACTGTTTTCCATCGGTTCCAGTTGCCGTGCTCAGCACGGTAACTGAACTCAAAAACTCGTCGTCTTTTAACTTTCTTCTTTGAGCATCTTCATCAATTCCCAAAGCCTCACAAATAGGCTTAATTGGAATCAATTTTTCGGAGTCGTCAGTAGTGATAATTACTACATTGTTGATTGTTGCAATTTCATTCATTTTCGTAAATTTTAATTGTTGTTTTTATAGATTAGCATAGTGAACAGTGCAAATATAGTATAACCAATTGTTAATCAGATAGTTATATAAAACTTATAACAATATTTAGCTTATTGTCCTATATTGCCGGGCGCATAATTCGGAGATGTTTATATTTTGTAGTTTCTTCCGCCTGCAATTCACAAGCAGCTTCAGCTATCGGTTTCATAGTATCATTAAACTCTGTAGGACTATAGCCGGTTACATTAACCGGAAGAACTCCTGTTAGGTTATGAATCTTCTTTAAGATGGATATACCAACTTTAGCATTGGGTACTGATATTTCAAAATGTAAGTTCATAATCTTATCCCTCCCTTAAAATCAATAGTTAGACTAAAGGTATCTCCAAGAAATGTAACCGAATCACAATCAGTCTGATTAAACTTTCCTTTTAAAATAAGATTTTCGCGTTTACGAATTTCTTTACGAGCCTCAGTTACAAATGTATTTAGCAACTGTAGCGCAGTTTCGGAACTGGATGTTTTGGTAAATTCTACCGGTGGAGTATGTACCGGTTTTGCAGGACGTAGCCTGCGGATGGATGTTGTGTTCATAATTGTATCTTTTTAAATAATTATATACATTGCTTTAATAATACGGTGCAAATATAAAGCTATAACTTTAATTGCACAATACTTCAATTAAATGTTTAACTTTAATTAACTGTACATTTATAAAGCAATAGCTTTAATTGTATATCTTTGCTGAAAATATTACAATTATGGCTTTAAATATCAAAAAGGTTATTTCAGATAGAGGATTGACAAGCAAGGAAGTTGCTGAAAGAATGGGTATAAGTACAGTTGGATTAAGTCAACATATAAATGGAAACCCAACAGTAGAAGTATTAAATAGAATATCAATTGCAATAGGGTGTGAAATTGATGATTTATTTGACAAAAAGAATACAATTAAGTGTCCACATTGTGGTAATAATCTTAATATAAAGATAGAATAAACAAGAAACGCCAGACTGATTAAAGTCTGGCGTTTCTTATAATATTGAATTGAATTATGAAAAAATTACCAATTATCTGTTTTTGTAGGTTGTTTATTCATTGATTGTTTCAAACTTACTATCAGTAATTCGATAGAATCTTTAGCCTGTTGTTTTATTCCATTCCAATTTTTCATACCCATTGACATCATTCCTCCTCCCGGTTTTTCTTTCTTTAAATCACCAGGAGTTATAATTGTAGATCTAGGAGCAACGTTGTAATCCGTACTATGCCAAAGATTACTAAATAGATATTTATACTTACCATCTTTCACATTAATTGTCAATGTATAAGTAACAACTCCACAAGGACTCTTCACCATAAACGTTGTTCTAACATCAGTCATAGCTTTAACGATAATTGTTCCTGATTGCTTATCATCCATTTGTATAACATCCTTTGCAGATACAAAAGTTGTAGCAACCCATTGCCTAGCTCTAATATATAATTCACTAGAACTAACAGAATCTACCTTAATAATATCTTTAAATGAAATTTCACCTGTCACTGAGTCAACAGGTAATACAACATTTTGTGAGAATAAATTACTTACAGAGAATACAGCCATTACAACTAATAATAAAACTTTTTTCATAAGATTAAATTTTTAAGATGTTTATATAAAATATTGAATTACAAAGATAATAAAAAAAACGCCCTACTTTCACAAGCGGGGCGTTCTATCAATTAACCTTAAATCTAATACTATGAAGTCAAAAAAAAAATTTTAAACATGTCGGGCAGTCGATGTTATTTTATTATTGTATCGTTTGGCCAAGTTTGAGTTTAAATTATTAGAATTAGACACCTGTATGCATCTACCGGGATCTATTAAACAATAAGCAGCCGGTTGAAACTGCATGGCGATATCAACACTCTTTATCATGTGTTGCTCATTAGTGCTATAAACTACAGGAGTAGCTTTAGGACTTACCATGGTGAAATTTACAGGCATAACATCAGCGTGAAGCTGAGTAACCGTGCAAGTTGGTAATTGGTCCGACTGGTGATAACTCACCGCACCGGCATTTACCGCAAACATTGCAATAAGTGCAATGCAAATTAGAATTACTTTTTTCATGTTTAAAAATTTTGAATTAATAATAAACTATTTGTTTGAGATTGCAAATTTTGAAAATATTTTATTGAAAAAAAAGGACAACTTTCCGAGTGGTGTAAACTTCCAGGCTAACTGCAGTACAATCGTAATAACAACTCCTGATAGCATCCACTTCCACCAATTACTAACCGGCGTTTCTTTGCTTTCGGTATTAGCTTTTTGAGATAATTTTGTGTTCAATAAACTATCATAAGCTTGCTTTAAATGCTTATTCTCTTCAACTTGAAGATTAAACTTACTAGTCAAATCTTCAATAATTTTCATGTCTTTATTCGAAATTTCAGTGGTAGTGTTGACAGTTTCTTCAGCTACCGGCGGTTTTCCGGTACCAGGAACAATCGGTTTCGAAGTATCATATTTTGTATTTTTGGTTTCAGATTCTTTGGACTTGTTTTCAGTGCTTTGAGTTGATTTTGAAGTTGCTGTTTCGCCTGAAGCTTCAGTTTTTACACTACTCGTTTCGTCCGTTTTTTTATTCACATCAGTATTGGAAGCAATAGAAGTATCTAACTTCGATTTCTCCACCTTTTTACTCCCGGCACATCCGGTAAATACCAATATCACTAATACAATGATAAACTCCACATATAGGCTGTAGAATGTCTTTAAATATGTTTTCATAAGTATCTGCTTACTTTATAAATTTGACTTTTTGATCTTCTTTTTCTATAACATCCTTCACCTTCGCGCGCACCTTGTGAGTTGGTATTACCTTCCACGGTAATCGCGTTGGAACTGTCTTCTTTCCACTCATCAATGAAAAATGTGTGGGCAATCCGGCCTTTATCAGCAAAATAAATACCCCCAACATCTGCCGTTTTCGGTGACAAGTTATGTTTTCCACCACGAGAATAAATCACATACTTTGGAGTGAACCAATTTGGCGAATATCCGCTTATAATAGCTTTTACTCCGGCTTTTTTGAAAGTCCAACAGACAAACGCAGCGCACCAGGGTTGACCCCTTTTTAACCCGCACGAAGCCAGGTATTCTTCCACTCGCTGTCCATCATTATGACCTGTCAGTTCTTTTGTGCCAATTTCAGCCGTGTAAATCTTCTGTACTTCTATTAGCTTATTATTTTGGCTAAACAAACTAAAACTAAAACAATAAATAAAAAAGAGGTATAAACAAGTCTTATTCGTTCCCATGATGTGATTGCATTAAAATCTGATTTCATTTTTGTTTTTAGATAATTGCTAAACGTGCCGAACACGATATTAAAATAAATCCACGTTATTGCCGAAAAACTAAACAGCATAATCATTGGAAAAATAATAAATTGAAATTTCCCGGCATCAAATACGGCTGCCGTGGGATCAAACCACCTGAGGACTGGAATACTTAGAATAAATAGCAGAATTGCTGCCGGAATAGTGAGTAAAGCATGATGTTTCTTGAAAAACACTCTGATTATATTCCAAATCAGAATGCAAAAGTTTAAAAATGTTTTCATAAATAATTATTTTATTGTTGTTATTAGTTTTGTAGCGTCATTAAAATAATCGTGACCACCACGAAATGCCATTATTACTACTAAGCTTATAAGAACCAAAATCAACTTCAATAGCTTTGGATTTTCGGCCAACGACAATATCGGTTTTATCAGGTTGAAATTTTTCTGAACGTCTGTTTTGCACAGGCGACAGTCATTATCAACAGACGTTTTTATTTCAGTTATGGCTTTCAGAACCTGATCGTGCCACTCACGGTCTTCTTTTCTTGTTTTATCAAAATAAGAATCTAATCCAATCGATAACTGACGAATAGATGTCGGAATAGTACCTTGCTCATCGCCAAGGATGTTTTTTGTCGTTTTTTCGAATTCGTCGCCCATGGTTGACAATTTAATGTGGTTATTTTTAAAACACCTGATAAAATAAAAACGCAGCACTTTCGCCTATCAATTCGCCACTAATTCCAAGCACTGAAATTTTGCTCCTAAAGAAATTCTTAGGAGGTATTACTCCATAATCAGCAGCTATGCCAAATGAACTTATTTTCGAACGTACCCTATTAACGGGTGGAATTATGCCCATATCAAGTGATATGCCAACTGTGCTTAGATTCAACATATTATTGGTCGTATTCTTGATTATAGACTCCGTTCAAAACTACTCTTAAATAGCTTAACACAGGTATTTTATAGTAATAATTGGTTGTATCGGATGCTAAGGTTACAAATTCTTGATCTGCATTTGTAACCGCCCAACTTTGATAATAAGCTATTTTATCGTTTGTAACCTCACTAAATAGTACAGGCTTATCAATGTTTACCCCAATTTTGTGAAATAACATCTGGACATTTCCCATTAATGGACAGGAGAATTTGGGGAACGTAGCTGATGGTGTCGTTGCATTATCATAAGGAATTATTTCAACAGATTCCAATGGGGATGCCAATATCTTACGAACAATAGTTCCCGAATCAACATTGAGCAATGAAAAATCAAGAACTATTGCATCGGTTTTGAAAAAATAGTCAGGTAAATATTGATTTCCGTTATAAATCACAGCGGAATAAATATCTCGATTTGCATTACATACCTTGTAAATGGAATTCGCTTCAAGTGCATCCGATGGTGTTAATGCAGTTGCTCCAACTAAATTTTGATATTTACCAAAAATATAGCCGAAAGCACTCCCATCATTCGACATAAGATTCATGCCATTGAATTTGATTCCATTTGGAATTGCTATGGTTGTATTACCTTTCAGTCTATTCCATATTTGCGAACTTGCTGTATTAAAGTCAATTGTTTGGTCTGAATTTACACGAACTAATGTTCCGGAATCTGTAGTGTCACTTCCATCAGAATTTACATTAATAGGAGAATCCCACATAGTTGAAGTTAATGCAGTAGCCGGTTTAGAAAATCCAACCCACCCACCCAAATCGGATGCGTATAAGGCTTCATTAGATGAACTTGGATTCAACGAATAATCAGTGATGTTTCCGTTTATATCATATCCATTGAATATATTTGCAGAGGTACCACCATTTCTAACTTCTTTTACAATCTTACAGGTCTCATTTCCAAATGAATCTTTTACAAATATTTGATTTACATTTGAGCTGCTCATACCAGCAGACAAATAAGCATTCCTTAATAATTGTATATTTGCTTTACTGTCATTAGTCCATGTAGGTTGAGTTAAACTAACTCCATTATACTTGAAAATTGTTGATGAAGAAAATAAGAAATATGTAAATTGACATGGTATATTTGCTACATCAAATGTTTTATAAACAATAGAGTTTTTATAGACTTGTAAAACATAATATACAGATAATTTGAAATTTACATATGTGCAATTAGTTTCAGTATCATACCAATTACTTGTTCTTATGTTTGTAAATAAACATTTATTTATTGTAAGAGCCCATCCAGTTTCTCTACTATGATCTGATATTATGCATTCTATATATTGATTTCCATTTACATTCCCACATGTTCCATTTGTAGTCAAATTAATCAAAGTACCTGATGATACTGTATAATTTGAAACAACTAGATATTGGTTAATATCATCACCAATTATTGTTTTAATGGTTGAGAATGATTCATTAATGACTCCTCTAAATACAATGTAACTTACACCACTTTTTTGGTTTGCTTTATAGACAGATTTAAAAGGAAATTCCCTTGTACCATCACCCGTCAAGTCATCGCCTATATATGTATGCACAAAAGCAGTATTAGCATTTGATATTGCAGTTGCTGAATCCGTGCCGTCAGGGTTTGGCAAAAATCGGGTTTTAAAAAAACTAGCCATATTATACGGTTTTAATTGTTAGTTGAAAATCACGGCATCGCCAATCACTTGAACTTTGGTTGATATAAAGCAGATAAATAGTTACGCTAAATACGTCAACCGTAACCGTGTAACTTTTTGGTCGTTTATATTCATCCAGAATATCAGGCTTTAACGTGTCGTTAATCAATGGGTTTACATTTTCATTGTACCATGCTTGAAATTCAGGCGTTTGCTTAGAAAGTAATTTGCTTTCATCAAAGTAGATTGTCGGGTTTATTTGTATCATAATTAGAATATTATTAAAGCGTTTGCGTTTGTTTCCCCAGCTAAAAGTACCACATCCAAATTAGTCATTTTTGCACCTGCCGGCAGTGACACACCTATTATGGTCGTTTTGTTATATACAGTTCCATTTATTGTTGCCGATATATCAGATGCGGTTGCACCAAGTACCACCGCCGAAACCACAAGGTTGCTTATCCACCCAAAATCCACCATTGGAACTACTCCCGAATTTACTCGAAACAATGCGACGTTGACAGGTACTGAAGTGCCTGGAGTGCCTGCATTTCCCTGCGCTCCGGTATCACCTTTCGGACCTTGTGTTCCTGTATCTCCTTTTGCACCTGTATTACCAACGGAACCAGTATCACCTTTATCACCCTTTGTACCATGTAAGGAAAGTTCCCATTGTGCTTCAGTAAGAATAGGATTGTCGGTTGTAGTATCCTTATAACTATCATATGCTGATTTGCCATCACCAACTACTACTTCCGGTTTTACCCGTTGTATAAACGCACCAACGACATACTCCATACGGTTTTCGTGAGCCTGATCGCCAGCTTCAGTATTTACTTCGATGGAAAAATTAAAAGACTTTTCATCCGGTCCTTTATCTCCACCTGCAAAAGCAGTTATATTAGAATTGTCATTGTTGTCTCCTCCTCTTTGCCCTGGCAAAGTGACTTTCAATGCAGGTATCTGAGTTTTATCAAGTGTTACAAAGCTTTTACCTCCTATATTTCCTATTGCACCGTAGTTTTTTGTCATTCCGGTAGCTACTGTTGGTGTTGCAAATGCAGCAGGATCATAACCAAGTGGCACTTTTCCGCGCATATCTTGAGTTTTACCGAAACCTTCTACAGTATCGCCATTGGCTAAATGCCAACTATCTGATAAACCAGACAATAAGCCAACAAAAAATATAATTGCTCCCATTGGAGCGTTGTAAATTTGTGCTTGTGGTATCGGGTTTTCGGGTTGTGCTTTTACGCCGGTATCGGTACTTCCAGTGAACCAATTTCCGTTGCTTCCTATGGTTGGGGTTATGCCATCATGACCATATAGTGAGTTTATCCAATCCGTTTCTGATAATACCGGAATATTAGAAGTAGTTGCTTTATAGATGTCGTAAGCTGAAGCCCCACCCATATTTCCAATAGTAACTCCGGTAATTAATTGCTCGCGGGTTACCCAGTATTCTTCACCGGTAGTTGGATCTTCCACCATACATCTAAACGCTGTAGGTATAGCATCATTCCAATGCGTAAAATCTTCCGAAAATCGTTTTTTATCGCCCATTTTTATTTAAACTAAAATATCAGCGTCGCCACTGGTTATGTTTTCAAGCGTTGTTTTTGTAAGTACCTGGTATGCACTTTCAACTTTCAGATCGCCATAATACGGATCTTTATCAATTAACTCTATATTCAATGTTACATTTACGGGTATACCAGCATTACTTACCACACCGGGCAATTCTGCAGTTACCTTTACTTCATACTCATCGCCATTGGCAATAAGAATTTTAGTATCGCTTAAAAGCATATCGATAATGAATAACCTATCGGATTCACTTCTGCAACCGGAATTGGCTGTGTAGATATTTGATATAGAAGGTCTATTTGCACGATCTACAAATTCATTTACTTGTGGATCCCATTTTGATACGGTAGTTGCTTCGGAAATAGTTGGAGAAAAAGATAATAAACCATATAAGGCTATTTGTTCCAACTCTCCCCACGAATTACGAAACTTAAGAAAGTATTCTGTTTGCTCCGTGGCTGCAATAATTACAACCGAAAATGAATAGCTTGTATCGGTAACGATATCGAATACCGAAACTAATTTATTTGTTGACCCGGCATATGATTCACGTAATGCTGCAAAATCGATATATAGAAGTGATTCATCCTGATCTAATAAATGATCGAAAGTAGCAACTGTATCGCCATCGGATTTAATATAGAATTTAAGTCCTTTGGCATAAAACCCAAAGGGTACAAGCTCATTTTCGGGAACTGCCAACACATCGTTATTGGTGCGGGTACTCAGTAGAAAGTTGGCAGTATTATCTTTTAATTTCCAAGTGAATATATTTGTATTCATTTTAGCTAATTTACGCTGAAGCAGTTTACTGATACCACCGCCGTAAATGCTTAGTGCCTGAGTTGAGTAATTGGTAAAGTTACCATCATCGTTATTCAGTTGAAATTCAAAAACAGATATACCGGATATGCTCTTTAATTCTTCAAAAATGCTTGCTATATCTATTTCGGCATACGTATCGAGTGTTGTGAATACAGAACCCTCATAAATAACCTGAATAAATGGATCTGCCTCGATGTATTTAATAATACGCCAACGTCGTGATACATTATCTCCGCAATATAATTTAGCGATAATAGGATTACCGGCTAAATTCAATTCAGATATTAATAAAGGTTGAGTAATTGCCATTAGCTATAAATTACTTTAGCGTATGAATTATTTCGAATAATTACACTTGCATTGAATAACTCCAAAAAGTTAGCTCTATCAGCACTGGGCTGAGTAATGAAACTTATGAAATTTGCCATAGTAAGTGTGTAATCATTTTTGAATGATCGGTAACTAACCAACGCACTTACCATATCCATAAACTGAGGAGCTGTGATTGCTATATTTTTATGCTGCTGTAAAATCATAATACAAATTTAGAATTTCAATAGGCATGGTTAAAGGACAAATATTACCGATCGACAAATAACCGGAGCGTTCTGAATTTAATATCCTGTACAGACTGAGTACCTAAAATTTGTTTTGATGTTTCAATCATTACCGGTTGACCTTGTAGTAATTTTGGTTTTTGTATGTCCATGCTTTCTAAAATAGAAGTCGGTATATTCATATTAGCCGAAAAAGGGATATTTGAATATTTTTTGAAATTGATATAAGCCTGGTAGTAACTTTGGAGCACCTGCTGTGGTTTTAAATCTCCATTGAATAACCGATTACATTGCCTAAAAAAAACGGTGTATGTGATACTATTTACAATTCGAGAAATAGATTTTAAATCATTTTGAGTTTCGGATAAAATAAGAGTAGTCATATTTTTGTCAGAATCAGTAGATGATACATTGTCGATTATTAATTCAGAGTTCTTATGGGTAATATCACTAATAGTTGGTGATGTCAGATTCCAATCAACAGAGATGTAAACTGTACTGCTCGTATTTATATGCATTGTTTCGGATATCGTTGACACCGGCACTGATGCAAATTCTATTTTTTCGGCAGAATCGGGTACGGTAGTAGCAGAGGATGCATCGGTAGTGTCAACAATGTAAACATCTACGAATTCAGTATCACCTTCTTTTGGTTTAGAAGCCAGATATTTAGTAAGATCTAAATCTGGTACTGCTGTAATGTTTTTCTGATATCTATAGAACTTTGATACTTTATGAATTTCATCAATCAAAAATTTACCTGAAAATATTTTTTCAAGTTCTGATATGAAGCTATTAATAGTCATATCAGGAACTAATTGTGAGTAGTTTAGAATACCACTACAAATGGCATCTGCTACATTATTTAAAATGACAATAGATTGATATTGAGTAATAACTTCCTCTAGTTCGGAAGTATCTACAGTGTAACCAAATTGCAAAAAAACAAATTCAAGAACATAACTCAGTCTAAGAAATGGAGTCATCCCATAACCAATAGGTAATGTAACAGGCGTTGTTACTCCAGACTGTTTTATGCGTTGTACAAATTCTCCCTGAAAAACATTCAATGTAATATTGTGTGAATCATCGAAATATAAAATTGAAAAAAGACCTGTATCAAAATTATTAAATATAAATAAGCCATCGTAAGTAAGATCGGTAAAAGCATCCTGATACCAGGTGAATGTTTGTGAAGTCGGAATTGGGAAAACATCGAAATTACTCGTAGAAAGATTATTTAAGTATTGATTTTTCAATAAATCAATTAAGTATTGTACATGAAAATCATCATTACTCCAGTCGGCATGTTTTATGACAGGCCAAGATAATGATGCTAATTTAGTATCGCCGTATTTACTTGAAAATTCAGCTTTACCAAAATAAAGCGTACAACTAATTCCATCTTCATCATTGGCATTATGGATCCCCATATTGCACCAACGGTATAACAGGCCATCGCTAACTAATACGTCCAAATCGGTCATCGGTTTATAGTAAGCATCCAATCTGTTACTATATCCTACCAGTTTAAGATTTACCGGATCAGGAGGCAATGTTATTGGTGCAGTTTGTTCACCTGCTGAACTCAGAAGTATATTATACTTTGTTAGTTCAGCTGCAAATCCGGTAGGAAGCACAAAGTCTATATTATCTTTCGAAATAATTCTCATGGTTATTCGGGTAAAAAAATGCTATCTACATTAATTATCAAATCAAGGCTATATTCGGCAGTTATGTCGGCCAGTTCATCCATATTTTTTTCGATAATAGGATTGAACCAATGTTCAGCCGATCGGTTACCGGTTCCCATTTTTCCAATACTAGTATCTGCTGTATGATGTTTTCTTCCATATTTATCGGTCCACTTGCTACCGGTGAGTCCTCCATAACCACGACCAGCACCCTGACTGCGATATACACCATGCCTGGCAAGTGTAAATCCAACTGACCTGGTTTCGAGTTTAAACTGTTTATCAAACCGAAGCTTAGTAGTAATTGAATCACTCAGTCTCGGAAATTCAGCAGATATCTGATCGCTTAACCGGTGACTGAAATGAGTCTCGGCACTGGCTTTTAATTGCAATTCTACTTTTTCAGCCCAGTTTTTTACTCCGTTGTTGAATTTGTTGAGAGCTTCAGTATCTTTTACGCGTAAGTATAGCGCAGTTTGATCCCCGGATAATGACTGAAAAGTGATGCGTGGACTGAAATTAGGAACCACGGTACTTGGAATGGTAATACCACCGGCACGACTAACTTTTAGAAGCTGCTTAAACGAATTGGCATTCATGCTGGTTTTAGCATCAATCCAGTCGGAAGTAGTGAAGTCCTCTAATTCTTTTCTCATAACCAATAATCGGAAATTATTTTATAATCGATACCGTGACTAAGTTCAAAACCCATAATTACACCGTATAGCGTTTCGCCAATAGGACCAATAGAAGCAATGGTAAATGAACTGAGGTCTAAGCCGATTAATCCATTCAGGTATTTACGGCTATCTTCGATCATTTTGGCTTGAATCTGTAGTGCGTTTTTTTCGCATAATTCCTGTACAGTTAGTATATTATCCGGATCATCTTTATCGGCTGGCTTAAGAATCATGAAAAAGTATTTTGGCTTTTTTATTAATGATTCTGCATCGTTATCTTCGAACGTAGAATCGCGACCATCAACGGCAACAAGTACCGGATAATTAATATCAGATAGGCGATTACTGATACTTTCGAGTGAATCGGAATTTGGAGCTTTATGAAAACTTTCGGCAGCTTTAGGCTGAAATAATTTCATGGTAGTAGTGAGGTTTAACCCATAGGTTAAGTGATTGTATTGTTCCATAATGTATCATTTTTTACACGATACAAAAAAAGCCACAATCAAGTGGCTTTTAAAGGACAGGGGGAAAATATATATTATAATAAAATAGATTATTACTTTGTATCAACTTTTAAAATATTCTTAATTTTTTGTTCAAATTCTAAAGCATCCGATACTATTTCGTTCATTATATTTTGTTTTCGAAGCAAATTCAAACATATATAATTTGAAATTTCTTTTTTATTACATTTTTTTGAACATATTTCCATCTCATAAATATCAAGTATGCGTGCTGTTAGAAACCAACTATCCGGATTTTTATCGCTGGAATGAACTACTATATAATTTCCAATGATATATTCAACTACTTTTCCATCAATTAGACGTTCTTCACCATTAATAATTACATGTTCCAGTTTTTCATTTGTATAATATTGTTCCATATATTATTCATTTTTATATCGATGCACAAATATATGAAAACAATTGAATATAAAAAAAAATTACCGCCGAACTTCACAGCCCAAGCGGTAATATCTAAACAATAATAAAATTAAACATATACAAAAAATGAAACAAATCAAGAATCAGGCGTATTTTTTTCTTCCAACTCAAGCATGTAGTCGAGTGAGTAAAGTATGTTATAAAGTTTATCCTGCTTATAAGCCCGTTTCTTTTCGGGATCGGCTTTAGCAATGTAATCGAGCAGTTTTTGTTGTCCATCATATGGATTACCGATAGCAGATCCATCGCTATCGGGGAAAATACGTGGAAATTTATCGGATATAAACCTACAGCTTCCTATCCAAAACCAAATGGTAAGAATAATTACTTCGGGTTTAATGCGCTTCATTCTATCAAGATTCAAATCTTCGGCACAGAACGTGGACTTATCCCGGCGAAACATACAACCAAGCCAGGCGTAAACGGCTTCAGGTTTTTTTTCCTTCATTACGTCGTATGTCTGAAGGTAAATATATTGATCGTAAATCAAATCCGTCATTGCGTTTTTAGGGCCGTACAATTTACGCCTTTTAATTTTCAACTCCGGATAATGGTTTATCGTTAGCCGGTTGTCCAGAAAACATCGGCCATTATCATCGGGTTGAGTAAACAGATAATCGAATGCCATAGACACGTTGGCTACTTGCTCGGCTGTAAATGCAAATACGTGATTATCGATTTTTATGCGATAATATCCTGCATTTTTCATTCTACGAGCACGAGCATTTAAACATATAAATAGCATCTTTACCTTTATTTCTTGCACCGGTATTTCGTTGGCAACAAGTTCGGATAAGCGGATAAGCTGAACGGTGGTCATTTCGTTCATACTTTCAGGTAATAGGTATTCGTATCGATCGACGTGGAGTGTTTTCATATTACTCGCCTTTTGGTGGAGTTGTAGTTACTTTGTTCGGAGAATTACAATCACTTCGGAATGGAGGAGGAGGAATACAGCCATAAGAATATGCACTGTCAGTTTTAACTCCGAATTCTTCTAAAGTATTTGCTAAAAAATATTCTTTTTGACTATTCGTTGAATCAGGATATGTTATATTAAAATCATTAAGCATTAGAATTATACTTTTGATATCAAGTTTACTTAATCGTTTTTTCCCAAACATAATATTTAAATTTTAGTGATTATAACTTAGTTCCCCTTTAGGGGTTATAGATCTTATCCAAACGAATTAAATATTTTTGATTCTGCCGAATTAAAGTCCATAGCCTCAGAAACGGATTCAATGCCAAATTCAACAGCGTATTTGTTCAATGTCTGTTTTATCTTAGTATAGAAATAATCGCCCTGTTCAGCAAAGTAATTGCCTTCATTTTGTATGTCGGCATACAATGGGCGAATAACCGGTTTATACTCGTTATTTGATGCTCCTGAACGATTGGTTTTACTTGCCTGGCTAGTGTGAATTTCGGCAGTTTTGCAGGCTACAAATCGGCGAATAGATCCGATTAGTTCTTTTTCTGCAGCAGATTGTTGAGTATCCAGTTTAGCGCGTAAACTGGTATCAAGTGTTTCGGTTAAAAGTTCAGTTATAAACCGCATTTCAATCATTGACATAATGGGCCGGAAGCTTTCGAATGTCAATCGACTATAATCAATGTCAACCAGTCCAATTTCCTGAAATTGTGTAGCTGATTGAATATAGTTACCACTGCGCAACGTATAATAACGGCTTTGAGTCCATTCTGGGAATTGATCTGCATGTAATTCCAGGTATTCGAGTACCTGATCTAAATATTGAAATCCACGACGCTCCAGGCTTTCTTCTACTTTACCTATTTTGGTATCGCTTGCAGCTCCATATTCACCGGCTTTCATAGCTACGGTAAAACCGCTATCGCTAATTCTGACTGATAATTCAGCATTCCCAACCCAAATGGCTAATGGTCCAAGCGCATATTGTGTAAGTGTAAGTAATTTAGTTGCACGATCTGGAATTGTGTCACCTTCTAATATTTCTACTAATTCAAACCCCAGGTAACGTACCAGGATAATATCACGTGCCTGCTGAAGAAATGGTTCAAAAACATCAATTTTAGTTGATACATTTATTTTGACTGTTTTATGCAGCTCGTCTATTGTTGATATAATTGCTTTCATAGGTTATACTTTTTGATTTCCAACAGATTTAATAGCTCCGGTTCCCTGGTCAACAGTAGTAAGCATGATATTTGGCACTACAAAATGAATATCAGGATCCCAACCGTTTATTTCTTTGACAATATAAAGTGGTAGTACAAGTAAATCGCGTATTGGCTTCATCATCGCTTGTTTAATAATGAATAGTTCGCGGGCTTCAGTACCGTTTATACTTCCTGAGTTACCGGAAGCACCGATAATTGATGGGTGAATTTCCATAGCGTAACAGATGGCATCAGTTACTTCCTGAGAGTCTTTAAGATATTCGCCCCCCGAAAGCTTATTATCAATAGGCTTGATAATAATATCCTGCGTTTCAAAACCTTTTATTTTGTCATAGTCAAACTCAGAAACGAAAGACTTACCGGCATTTTCTTCTCCGGACAGAAAGTCATTCATTTCTTTAAGAAATAATTTCCTTCTTGCTTTCTTTGCTTTAAAATCTGTATCAGGTATTCCTTCCGACTTAAATAGTTTCACCCAAAAATCCTTATGAATAGTTACGTGAAACTTCAATATCATTTGATTTTGAATCAATGCCTTTCTTAATTTAGGAATCGCACAGGCAAAGTCATATAGACCAGATTCGAATATAGCCCACCAATAAGGCTTACCGTTGTAGTACCGACCAGGTGTTGGCTGCATCAACTGTAACATATAGCTTACATCCTTTGGGACTAACTTTACCCCTTTTAAATTCATAGACTTACCACGCCTTACTTTAAGATCACGTATAGGTGTACGTCTATCGATTAATGTAGTAGCTTTTAAATCAGGTTGAGTACTCTCATGCCATTTCGTTGAATAACCGTGGTACTCAATCAATCCGGTAACATCATCTGCTTTCGATAATCGGCTATTAACCGACTCTATCGGATTTAACTGTACAATCTTACTTGTAGTCTTATTATCCCTGGCAAAGATAAACTCTGCATACGACTCAAAGAAAACAACTATATCATTCGCCCACTCCTGAGTAGCATTGTTGTAGTTATTATCCAATAAGAATTGGAATATCTCAGGTTGTTCGCTAGGTAATTGTTCAACAATCTTTATCTCTTTTGTTACAATATCACGTTCTTTCTTTACTACCATGATACCATCACCATACGCCATCTTAGAGTTGAACTGCACATTAGCACCAAGAGTAGAGTTAAGATATACTTTCTCCATTACCTCTACCGGTTGCTTATTGTTGGGACCACGCTTAACGAACTTTATAAGTTTTCCTTTCTTATTGATAGGTTCAAGATCATCCGTTCTGGTATTAGTATCTCCAACCATATCTCTTGAATCAGAGAATATAACTAATGCTTTACTTCCTTTTAGATAGGCTGTATTTTCGAAGTCAAACACTTCAGAGTTAGATTGTTTAGCCATTATATGTAAACTTTAAATTCATTGAACCTAGTTATAAGAATTTTACGAAATGATTTTGGATGTAATAGGTTGCCGTCTACGAATATATTTACTGTAGATCCTTTTGAGAAAATACTGCTGAATGTAGCACCTTTATAATTTACAAGTTCGCCATTCAACTTGGCATACTGGAAACTGAAAGGCTTTAGTTTTCCCTTTTCTTTTTGCTCCATTAGCTCCCATATCTTCGATTGTTTAATCAGTTTATCCATACCATTCCAAATTCATACATCAAAAATACTTGTATAAATAAGGTAGGTAAAGGACATTAAATGGTATCAGTTAATCAAAATATTCAAATTGTTTGTTAATTTTATTGATAATCAATAAATATGTTAACGTGTAGCATATTACAGAAAATAATTTCTTTGCCGGCAAGGTTCATTTTAGGGCGGTGCGTGGTTTTCACCAAAAAGAATGGAATTTTTTGCAGAGTCGGTGAATGTTTAAGTTTTGAAAGTCATATTTTTAGCTTATTTAAAAATGTATTTTCACTGGAAGAGTCTGTTTTTACTATTTAGCATTAAAAAGACTGACACTTGGCCATCCTTTTTAATCAATTAATCACCAATAAACATCGCTCCAAAGTATTCTCCATTTGGTTCTTTGTAGTAGAAGTTACAACCGATATAAAGAGTATCCCAGGCATCAGTTACGTGGGTTTTATATTCGTCAGGACTATCTGCAGTATCTGGAAGGTGTTCGGGTGATTTATCTTTCTCGAATCCAGTCTTACCTTGCTTAACGCCTGTTTGCTCCATGGCTATTTTTAAAAACTCGTTATGAATAAGATTGAATACCGGTGTAAGCATTTCCTGATCACCTTTGAGTGCTTTATCAATTTGTAAATGCTTCCAGGCGTGGCCGGCTGATTGGCCAATGTATTCGTCCGTAACGTTCCAGCGGTTTTTCTGAAGTACGCTTACAACAGTATCGCGATATGAATCGTTAGTTGTACCACTGGCCCAGGTAAATGTATGATCATAATAGAAAACGACTTCTTTCTTTATCAATGGGTTGTAATAATCACAAAACAGTTGGATAGCGTCCTGAAGTTTACCAGGTGTTTTAATGAAGAACGATTTAAGCGTTTTCATCTGGCGAGTATTGTGATCTACCTGACCAACGCAAACGGTAGAGATGGCTGCATTAGCATCACAACCAATGTAGAGCGGTTGGTTCATATCCAAATCACCATCGCCCAGACAACCGGAAGTAGTGAGCTTTTTCCAATTGGTTTTGTTACTTACTCCAATTAAATCGAGGTTTTGAATTCCACCTGAATCATTTGGCATATAGAAATGATCTTCGGTAAGTGCGGAGTAGAATCCATTCGGAACGCGGAACAGGCGTTCGTTCATAAATGCAGTACGCCAAATGAGTGCCGGAGAATCTCGGTACATTTGCCAAATAAAGTCTTTACCAACGACTTCTAGGTTATCAAATATATCGTACTCGGCATAGTAAACCGTGTATTCATGTTCTTTACCCGGCATTGGGTGCTTTGGTTTCTGGTAGCGACGTGCCAGGGCTAAATCGGTCTGCAGTTCTTTGATTACGCGACGTGTATAATCGTTTTGTTCAGGCTTCATTTTGAACTGTATCAACTTGTAATACAGGTTACGAATAAAGTTTATATGTTCGTCGTCCATTTCTTCGCGCTTATCGAGTATCCACTTACCCATTTTACTGGTAGGCATATCGGTGGAATATAGAACGCTATGGTGCCAAGGGCAATTACCAAAGTATTGTCGGTTACCACGGTTGGCAGGATTGACTTCCGATTTAATTTTATTGTAGTCCAGGAACTTTGCTTCGGGTCCAATTATCCAATCGAGTGACATGGAGTTGGCAGACATCCCACCAACGAAAGAAAGTACCACCATGATAGTACCGTTCCAAAAGTGGAAACAGTTTTGCCAGGCATCGCGTAACGGCATGCGCTTAGGTAGTGCGAAACCTTTATCGGCAGGTGCCCGACGGCCAACGAAGTAGTGAACGCCTTCGATATATCCCCAGCTGGCCAGCGCGTGGCAAATAGCCGGTAAGGTATTTCCCCAGGCTTTGGCGTAGGTTGGTGAAATGAGTGCTCCGGTAGATCCTGGCATTGCCCACACATTGCGGAGAATAAATCGCGCATCTATACCTTCGGACTTACCGGTACCGCGAGCTGCGATAATGTATTCGCCATGCGCGGAGATAGCCATGGCATTGCGCTGGGCTTTATTGAAGAACTTCTTTACCGGTTCGTCGTATGTATGGAGTGGGTTAAGGTTTGGTTGTGTGTACATTATTCTCCGATTACGGCCTCTTCAGCACCTTTATACATGTTTCCCTTGAACCGAGCACGGAAATTGCTGCGTTCGGTCTCTAAATCGGCTATTTCTTCCATTCCTTCGAGTACGGTTACATCGTCGGTAGGTTCGAAGCTAGGAGGCAGCATTTGTGAGTAGTCGAATGCGTCATCTTCTTTGTCGGCTCGGGTGTACTTACCAATCTTATCCATATTGGCAGCAATGCCGGAAGGATCACGATCGGTAACAGCAATTTCATATCCTTTTTTGCAACCCTCTACAATCATATAGCGATACCACGACTTTGCTGACAGCGATATATTTCCGACAATTTTTGTTATTCCTGCAATATCATTGTAGGCTTGTGCCTGAGATACCGGATTGAAAAGCATAGGCGTAACGGTTTCGGACTCGGCACCTTCATCATCTTTTTCGATTTGAGTAATAGATCCTCCATCCATCAGGAAGCGAACCAGGTCAGAGTTTTGCATGAGCGGGTTATCCATTTTCTTGGATACGCAAATGAGGATACGTTTTTTTACTTCCATATCCTTACTGGTAAGTTCTAGTCTACTTTCGTCGACCGACTTAAATAAGCTGAGTTCTATTTTTTCGTAAACAGAAAGTTGAGTTTTGGCCATGCGTGTAATTCGATTTTATAAAAATGGGCAATAACATTGCTGTATTGCCCATTTATTTTATATTAGAATATGGTTTATTCTTCGGTACCTTCTGTTGGTTTCTCAGGTTCCAATTCTGATTTGAGTTGTGACAACTCAATCTGATAGGCTTCGATACGTTTTGCGGCGTTCTGTTTGATTACTTCCTTATCGGTGGTATCAAAGGTAGCCTGAGAGTTTTTTAAGTTCTCTTCGAGCTTTAATACGCGACGGAGTTTTTGAGCACCGGCAATAAGCGGATCGGCATCGTAAGTAAGTTCTTTAGGTTGCTCAGCAACTTCGGTTTTCTTACCTTCGCTCCAGTCGTCAATCAGATCCCAGTTAGAACGACGTTCATCGTCAAAGTCGCAAAGTTGTTTTACCAACTTTTCACGCGTTTTGTAATGAATTTTTTCGACGGCTATTTCGGAATGTATCTTGGCCATAAGTGGCGTGATTTCGCGTACACGATCGTAAGCCTTACGGATATCATCCGGCATGTCTGCCAGTGGGATGATTTGAATACCGTGCTTAGCTTTCAATACTTCCAATTCAGTTTCCAGTTCACCTAACTTAGTTTCGTATTCAGAAACTTCATCCTGAGCAGTTTCCAAATCAGTTTCCAATTCGTCAATCTGATCGGAAAATTCTGAATTTTCAGCTAAAACTTCCTCGTTTTCAGATTTCAGCAATTCGATAGCAGTTTTCAATTTTTCAATTTCTTGCTTCTTTGCTTCGATTTGTTCCTGAGTATCAGCATCGGGACCTGTAACTTTGAATACAAGTTCGATATTTTCGAATGCTTTTGGGTTATGTTGCACAGCTTGTGCAATAGCCGTTACTTTATTGATAAGCATACTGAAATGAATATCATGCTGTTTCGGCTCTTCGGTCAGTTCACGGAAGTAGGCTTCGTACTTCTTTTTAATTTCGGGACCTGCTAGGGTAGAGAAAATAACTAAACCGTCGAAGTATCTCCCCGACGGTTTTTCTAGCCATTGTTTGATTAGTTCTAACATGGTTTGTATTTTATGCAGTTAGCAAAGCATCAATGTCTATAGCGGTAGCCAAATAAACAACCGGAGCTAATGAATCGGCAGTGAACGTGAATTTTATTCCACGACGATCTGCACGTTTTTGACCACCATCATATTCAGCCTTCAGGTTGCAAAGCAAACCAGGTTGACCAACTAAGATTTGTTTTCCGTCCATATCTTCCAATACCAGGTAACCTGGAGTATTGTTATATTTCCGGGCAAAAGCACCATATTCAACTTTACTTCCTGCACGGTAAAATTCACCAGTAGGCGCATAGCTCTGACCTTCCAATTCTCCCTGACTAGGAGCCGAATACTTTACAGTAGCATCAGTTGCATTAAAAACCGTTGGCTTTGTACCTGCTACTTTAGGCACGAAAGCACCGGCTGCCGTTACATAGTCTTCATTAGCAGCAATTACTTTTGGAAGTAAAGGAGCTGCTGAAAAATCATTATCAGGATACCATAACAGTCGGGATTTATAACCTCCCATATTATCAGCACCACCGAGACCTGTGATCACATCTAAATCTACAGCCATAATATTTTTTATTTAAAATTTAAAAAACTAGTTAGTTATATTAAAACCCGATAGCCGATTGGATATCGGGTTTTTCTATTTGTGAGGATTAATAGTCGCCTGACAAGTCAATGCGAGTATTTGTTTGCTCATTGGTACGGAATACTTTTTGGTGAACGTCACGGATACGAACTCCGTAAGCTGCTTCAAGCCAATATTGAACTACGTTAGGATCACGGTCGATATTACGAACCTGAACAAATTGTTCAGATTTAGAAGTATTGAACCCAAGATCCATGTTACCAACTTTTTGAAGAATCACTTTTGACCCAGAACCTAATGCTTCATCGGTATCAACCACTAATGATGGGCAGAAAGAGTCTTCGCGTAAAGATTCAATTACCTGAGCCAACGTTGGCATTGCAAATAATTTTACTTTATTACGATAAGCATCTCGTACATTTTTCAACGCTGAAAGTGGAATCAATAATTGAGGAAGACCACCAATAGTTGATATCAGGAACGGATTTGAAGTACCAATGAATTCTACAAGATTATCGTAGGCATCAGTATCATTCGTATCAACAGGAGCAGCAAATGCACCGGTAGTGGCTAAATTCTTTTCGCCAGCTGCAATATACCCTGCAGTTACTAATAAGTCTAATGCAGGGAAAAATCCTGTCATAGAAGTCATAGGAGTAAGAACTGCATTATCTCTCTCAGCATGGAACATTGAATAAGCCACATCCTCAGAGTGAGATTTTACAATACTTTGAAGAATAAGTTGTTCCTGAGGATGAACCTTAGTTTTCAAATCTAATTTAGTACCAGCCATTACAAGGACTTTACTGTCTTTATAATTTGTGATGTTTTCCTGAACTTCATACGCTACTAATTCAGGTTTCAATGAACTTTCGAAAAATTTTGCAATTTCTGTTTGAGCATTGAAAGCAGTACCAGGAGCATACGGAATAGTTCCACCGGCTTTACGGCGAATATTTACAATAACATGTTCGTTATCTACTTCCTGAATGTTGAGCTTTAACTTTGCAGCTACAGTATTCAACGCAACGAAAGGCAATACACGAAGAGTGCTATCGTAAGTCTTAGCGGCTTCACTTAAGCCAGCAATATTTAAAACTTTTGTCATTTTGAAAATTATTTTATTGGTTTATACTAATCCTTCTTTTTCCATTTGTGCCAAAATAGCTAAGGTGTTGCCTTTATTTTTATTTGCGAACTCAACAACCGTATCCGTTTCAACTGAACTTGCTTCAGCATCCGGTTTGGCAGTAGATACAGATTCAGCACCTGGCAATTCGCTAAGAGCTTCTACTTGCGAAGCTAATTCGTCGCGTTCGGTGGTCAACGAAGTAATTGTTCCGTTTAATTGCTCAACGGTTCCTTCGAGGTTAGTTACAGCGGATTGAAGAGCAGGATCTTCTACATCGCTCAATATAGCCGCTTCGATAACTTCGAGCGTTATATCTTCGGGTTTTAAATCATCGTTTTTTGCAACGACTGAATTTACAACCTTGTCGAAATTGTCTGCTTTTTCCTTAAGTACGGCGTAGGCAGAAGAGGATAAGATTTTAGTCATGGATTATGAATTAAAATAAGTAATAAAATTTTCGAATGTATCGATACCGTCAATAAGGCCAAGCTCTAAAGCCTGAGGTGCAAACCAGGTTTTACCTGTACCCCATACTTTGCGATCACCTTTTAATTTGTCACCACGGCTAGTTTCAACCAGTGAAAGGAAATTCTCGTTGTACACGTCGATAATAGCGCGTAATGCTTCCGGTTTACCATTCAAAGCATCAATGAACGGTTTATTTTTTTCGGTCGAAGCTGTGGCGTATATTTCGATAAGATTAATACCCATCATTTCCAACTGTTTGCGATAATCGATAATTGTTCCGTATGTTCCAATGGATCCAAATTCGCAAAGTGTACTATTGGCACATATATAGTCGCAACCTACAGCAATACCGTACATGGCAGAATCAGCACAATCATCGGCAAAGAATCCAACCGGCTTATTGCGTAAACTGATAGTTTCGGCCAATAAGCGCATGGCTAATCCTGAACCACCACCGCTATCGCCTTTAATGACGATGCATTTAATATTACTATTGGCATAACATTTCATTAATAGTTCGGAAATAGTTTTCATTCCAACCGGTCCGCATTCCTGATCGTACTTAGTAATAGCACCTACAATGCTGATAATAGCCATTGAATTTTCAGGAGCTTCGATTGGTAAAACATATTCGTCATCTTCAACATAGTATCCTTCATTTTTTATGACGGCTACTTTAATGGCATTTTGTGCAGATAGTTTTTTATTGTCGGAAGATGGTTGTGACTGTTGAATCACTTGTCTATCTCCTTTAAGAAAACTTACTACTAATGGTAAATGATTCAATGCAAAATCAGGATTGATCATCCAAATTCCATTTAATATATTGTGACGTGCGAGCATTGGCGTATAGTTTGAATAAAAAAAGGCAGTACTATTGCAAATTGTATTGCAATAGTACTGCCTTAATTAAATGGTTTAAAGGACTAGTTATTCATATAAAACGAGTTCGGGGTGTGACATTAGTCCCGAAATACTAAGTTTTGTACCTGAATATCCATTAGCAGCTCCTGGGTTTACGTTTTCGGTAATTACCTTGAGTGGGGTTTCTTTGTCGCCGGCAACGAGTACATCACCATTACCGGTAATATACTTGAGCAATATTTGTGGTCGAACAAGTTTTTGATACTCGTTGTAGCGCGATAATTTGAAGCGTGGGCAAAATATAGTACCAACTACTGAATAAATGGTTAAGCCATTCTCTGTGGTTGGCGTAACGGTAATTTCTATTTTACCAGGTGTTGCCGGAATTTCATTCCACGATTTTGCAGATTTATGAACTACAATTATTTTATCCGAAAATACGGCACAATTTTTTACATTTTCGGCCAATGAATATTCTGCCGATTGAAAGCCTCCTATATTATCCATAAATTTATTATTAAAAACGATTTAAACATCTTATAATCAAATACATTGCCTTTTTTATTCCATTTAATACCACTATAACAGACAAAAACCCGCACTAAATGCTTAGTAACTTTAACACATTTAACTAGCTTTTTTACTGCGTATATATTTTCGTTTTTCTCGTTTTTGTTTGTTGATTCTCCATCTATAAAAATTCTTCAAAAGAGCATCTTCTGTTATACTTTCAATTTTATATTTACAAATAAAATAATTAACTGTTATATCATAATTTTGCGAGTGATCTTCTTTCCAATAAAGTAATTCATCATGAAGATCTTTCCAAAATATTTTCTCAATTCTTTTTTCTATTGCCCGGCAAGATTTAGCTGAAAGAAATTTATAATACTCCAGGCATTTTCTAAATCCTTCGCTATCCGATTTTCTATTTGGAATTACAATTTCAAGATTATAATCATCGGTATCACAATCTATTTTACCTTTCTGAAGTAGATCATAAATTAAAACATGTAAATCGGTAAATGGTGGAAACTCTACAGGTTCGGAAAAATCAATACCCCAGCATCCTATGCAGTATTCCGCCAAATGTGGTTTTACTTTAATTTTCGTTGTGTTCATAATATATAGTTTTTTTTTTGCCGTAAATATATTTTTCAATATTTCTCGTCCAACCGTCCTACAGACATACAGACGTTTACTTTTATCTTACAAGTTACTAATTATTATATATATAACAAAATTATTATTATAAATAATTCGTCCTACAAACATGTTTTTTGACCTAAATTTGTAGGTTTTGAGGTAAAATCGACCTACAAACACTATTTACACCGACCTACACCGACCTACATATATAAACCCGATACCTACAGCGACCTACAAACCTACACGAATACAAATCAATGATTACTACCTATATATAATAATTTTTTATTGAAAAATAATATGTATATAGGTCGTTATGTCTGTAGGACGGGTTTTGATAAATATATTTTTCAATATTGATTAATTGTTTATCTCTTTAATCTTAGGGGGTGCGGGGGAAATGGAGGAAAAAAGGATTGAAACGAATTGGATCCGAAATGAATGTCTGAAGAGAAGAAAAGCCCAGGCTTTGCCCGGGCTTAAATTACTTTCGTCTCTGAAACGGATTTGAAAAATATTACCGCCGACTCTGTACACCAATCTACAGAATGAGCCGGCACGTTGTGCCAGCTCATTGGTAATTACTTCCGGATATGAAGTATGACTGCCGATAACAGTCAACATGTGCAACGGAATACGCTGCACATGTTTCCCCATTAGCAGCAACCGCAAAAAGTTTTTTGATAAGAAAGACAAGCGGTATGCTGCTAACACACACCTATGGTTAATGCCTTGTCTTTGCGCTCGTATTAAAGTGTTGATCATTTAGGCCATAATTAAATGTTTTTTATCCACGCTCTCGGCTTTTTCAAAGCCGTTAAGGAAAAGATCGCGTTTAAATGGTTCAATTCGTTTTTTGATTATTTCGCAGTATTTCGCTTCAATTTCAGAACCTAACCACTTTCTATTTGTAACAGTTGCAATTTTTGCCACCGTCCCGGAACCCATAAAGCAATCATAAATCAAATCACCTTCATTTGTCCAGCTTGTAACATGATCATACACTAATTTTTCAGGGAATATTGCCGGATGTTCAAATGCTATTGTATCATTTGTGCTTCCACCTCTGCCGGTAGAATATTCCCATATATTTTCTTTAATCTTGTATTCAAGTGTTTTTCTGTGCTCAGCTCCATTTTTTTTCCATACTTTACTTTCGTGCGGCCGCTCAGCCCATTTTTGGGAAATCCCGGAAGTTTTACATTTTACTTTTATTGGATTAAATGTTTTTGGTTTACCTTTAGAAAAAACGAACATGTATTCAAATGAATCTGCATATCTATGTTTTGCACCGGGCATGTAGTTTGTTTTTTTCCAAATCATTGTATCAAATAAATTCCAACCTGCAGCAATAAATGCTAATGCTTGTTTGAATGATGTCCCGGATTCTGAAAAGTTTTTTGTTTGATCAGCTACAACCCAAACACAAATACCACCAGGTTTAGTTACTCTTAAAAGCTCATTAATAATTAATTCTAAATCAAAGCTGCTGTTGTAATTCCGAAGTTGGTCATAAGGTGGAGAAGTTATTGTCAAATCAATTATTTCTCCCGGAAGATTGACTAATGTCAATTCGGCTTTTTCGTTATATATTTTATTTAATTCCATATTTTAAATTTAAGAAATCCACCCACAAAAAACATTTAATTATTCCATTTGCTCTCGTCCGAAGTTCATCGGTATTTATCGGCACTAAACCATAGCTGCAATATGTTATCGGCAATCCATATCGAAAAACGACTGTTTGAAGTTAATACGATCATGAATATCCAAACCTAAATACCAATCAATACCCCAGTCTATACAATACCACAATACTGAATCTTCAAGATAAACAATTCCATTTTTTGGGAATGTTTGGTGAAAATTAGCAAGGCCGGTAGCTAACACGGTATTAGCGTTATCGGCAATCATAGAATCACTTCCTGCAGTTCATCTGCAGGGATAGGTGTAACTTTCTCATAGAACTCAACAAATTGCTTATCATGAACCGTAATAAGTGATTTCATGGTTACAATACTACCGGATCCGGTTGCAAATTTTTTCAGGTGAATAAATTCTAGTGGCTTTCTCATGGCTTTACAATTTTTTTAAATTCATATACAAATACCCAAGGGTTAAGATCAAAGGATTCTTTACCGTTTATTTTATTCCATAAACTATAGAAAGAACCTTTAGCAGTTGCGCATGATCCATTTTCACCATTAAATTCATAATCAAAATATGCTTCGTCATCTTCTATAATTTTAATCCCTTCAGCTATTGCATCAGCTTCGGTAATATCGTGTAACCTTTCACAGGTTACTCCCGTTACTTCAAGCCAAATACGGGTATATTCTTTTCGCATGAATAAGGATGATTTCCATTTGAATTTTTCCGGATAAGCTGTATCAGCTTTATACATGATAATATCTTTTTGAAACTGATTTTGTCTCCATGTTTCTTTCACCCAAATATGATCACCAACCTGATAGCGCGGTTTGCAATAAGCCCAAGTATTCATTTTTTTTAGACGAAAATATATGTAACAGCGTGTATCATTATCATTTTCAGGGTGTGGTCCGTAGGCTATTTGTTCCCAATCATCCTGATTTTCATTCACTTTCTCTAATCCTTTTGTTCTCCTGGTCATTGTTTTTCGGTTCTCCAGTATGGCTTGCACCATGGGCGTGGAGAATAAAGCTGGTAGTTCTCTCATGGCTTAATCCTTATAAAAATTAAGTTCTTTCAAAATATCATCCACTGGAACTGCAATAGTTGTACTTACACGTTCAGTTTTGAACTGTTCAGGCATGGCTTCAAATGCTTCAGGGAATTCTTTTTCCAATCGCTTCACTGTTCCCATTGAAAGCACTGCATTATATATTCTTTTAATCAAGTATTCCTTTGATCTAATCAATTCTTTTTTTCTTTTCAATAACTCAACGAATTGATCATAATCTTTTTTTTGAAGGTCAACTATATTATCTCCATTTTTTACCGGGAAATAAGAATTTAAACTAATGTAATCAAAGTAATCACATTTATTCTCGTATGATACTCTGAAACAATTACTGGTTCTAAAATAATTTTCATATTTTTCATCTCGAAAAATAATTAATAGATCTTCTGGAACTTGTTGTTCAACTTTTAAACTGACGAATTCAATCAATTTATTTCGTGAATTTTCAATATTTTCATTCATCGAATCATTAGCCATTTGTTTTGCAGTTTCTTCAGCTGCTGTTTTTGTAATTTTCATTTTACTTTAAATTTAATTGTTTATATTGTTTTTTATTTATAATCTTATAGATTTCATTCCAATCCGGTAATTCTATTAATCCTTTATCGTCTACGTATATGTCTGCATAAACTTTTCGTGTGTCAAGTTTATACTTTTCTACATTTTCAGGATTGCTTTTATTTATTTGATGAAACTTTATATTCTTTTCAATTAGAAATTCTTCTGCATTAGCTCCATGAATTCCAGTTCTACAAGTCCAAATAATTATGTAATGTCCTTCCGTGTGAAGTTTATCAATTATTTCTTTTGCGTTTGGCTTAATTGGTCCTATTTCCGGATAGCAATCATCTACTATTGTTCCGTCAAAATCTATTGCTATTATCATGATATTGTTTTTTTTTAAAATGGTAAGTCATTGTCTACCGGTACTCCGGTTTCTTCTATTCGTTCAAAGTCGATATCCACAAGCCCTTTCAGAATGTTGTAATTGAACATGTATGCCGATGTGGTTTTAGTCTTGTCAATCATTCGCATACGAGCGTTCACATTGGTATTTACCGATTCACCATCGAGTGCAATTTCAGCTTCAACCGAAGATCCGGCATGTTCCGGAACACTCCATTTAAAGCGGGTAGCGTTGCAAAGGCCAATGAATGCCGGGTTACTGTTGAAATAAGCCGTAAGCGATTGCCGGCTAAGAGCTTCATTACTTCCTATTTCTTTCTGATAAAGGGAATAAACACCTTCGAAATCGATGTACAATACTTTGGTATCTGCAGCCAGTTCAACCACATCTTTCACCTTTCCGCTGAGCATACGTGTCACACTTCCTGGCACATTTATTTTTAGTTCACGGCCAATCTTTATCCGTTCATGAGTAATCAGCGTTGACATGGTTTGGAAGTAGGTAGAAAGTTTGTTTGTGCTCGATATCCGTTCTATCTGGCTGAATACTTTTTGCTGTGCAATGGGTAAAAATTCGGTGTATGTGAATGGCAACTGCATATGTGGAGCATGTTCCTCCAGTAACTTGCATGTAGCCGTCATCAGGGCACAAGCGTTGACAATACGCATTAATCCTTCTGTGTTCGATACGTTTACTTTTACCGATTCTTTGAGTTTTTTGGTTTCGTCGGATAAAATAGTGAGATAATGACGTTCGTATATTTCGCGAAGCTCAAGCACCTGCAGGAGAATGTTTGAAAGACCTGATTTCTCATTATTTTTCAATTCTTCAAATATGGCACTCTCCTCTTCGGTGAAGTCACGCGACGGAACATCGCAAATAATACAGCGATTGGCCAGCGATCCATCATCCTTTTGCGGAGCCTCTTGGCCGAGCAGAATAAGTGATGCGTTTATTTCGGAACTGTCCATGGTCTTACTGGCAGCATCAGCCACTTTTATACGCCCTTGTCCGTCCAATGTGGCTGCCTTCAGTGCCTGGAATATCATAGGGTTAATTGTGTTGTCGTTGTATTCTTCCATCACGATCGGCAAATTTCTCAAGCTTTCGATAAACATGAAAAAAGCTGCCGGTGTACCGGTGTTCAGGTTGAATGCTGCCGACTTATAATCCATATACAGGTTACGGATCGATTCTGCAATTTTGGACTTACCGGAGCTTGTAGGACCGATAAAAAACGGTGCGGTGAACTCGCCACGGCTTTCGAAAATAAAGTCACGAAAACCGCATGTAATTGCGTAAAGGATTGCCCACTTTCCGTTGTCGTTCACTGTATAAACACTATCCATTAGCTCAGCCCACTTCTTAAATGAAAGCTGCTTATCTTCGTTTATTTCCTTGTACATGAAGTTACGTGCCAGTTTGTACCGGTTCTTATCGCTGTCGTTTTTCCTATCCAGGTGAATTTTGGAAAATGCCGGCAGGTAATAGTTTGTATCGTCATGCGTAACTACTCCAAGATCATCCACATAATCAATCTGATATTTGCCGGCTACCTTGTGAAATATAGCATTCCCAAATACAAAAAAACCGTCGTTGTGTTGGCCGAGTATTCCGGTAGGATAGCATTTAGTAAAACCGTAACTCATATTCATCCAAATGCGCTTGTATTGATCTACCGTCCCGAAATAATTGTAAGGACCTACATTCACCAATTTTTCGTGAACCTTTGGCAATACGGCAAATATGCCGGATTTCCACTCTACATATTTATCCATGCGTTTGTCCATGTGGCAAAGCTGAATTACACGCTTATTGTTGGCATCGTCGTTACTTTCATCGAAAATATGAAGTAATGGTTTAATGTAGAAATCAGATACCGGAGAATGACTGCTACCGCCATTTTGGTTTTTGAACATATACGTGAAGTACCGGCCATCTTTGTCGGCCAATGGATAAAATCCCCATTTGTTGTAGTTATTCCAAAGCACTTTATCTTTTTCCACATAATCCGGAATAATTTCTGAATCGATTGTCTGGCCAAGTTCACTCATTCGCTGATTGTCGATCATGGCTTTATCTTTCTTTTTAGCCAGGAACGGTTTCATTACTTTTTCGAATGCTGTAGCTTTCATGTTCAGCTTTTTAGCGTAAACATCCTGAATAACTACTCTAACAGTTGCATCCAACTGAGATATTACTTCGGCACACTTGCCTATTACTTCAGCTATTTTAGTACTATCGGTTATTCTGTCTTCCGAACTTGAAGCATTCAGTAACTCACTATACATTTCAATGTAAAAATCGCTGAAACTCATTAGTGTGTCACTGTTATCAACCAATATTTCAAAGCCGTTTTTATGCATATTTTTCAATAATAGCAATGGCTTTGGCTCTCCTGATTCTGTAGGTTTCAGCTCTTTGAATACTGCTGTAGTGATTCTGCTGGTTACCGGTATTAATGCTTGTAAATCGGTTAATGTAGGATTACCAACCGCTAAAATGGTTGGATTTTCGGAGAATGATTCAATAAATTTTTTCTGATCAAATACCAACCAGCAATCGGATTCTTCATCCTCTTCGAGCAATTCGGTTGCTTCTTCCATGCCATAGAAACCATGTTTCCAGTTTTCTATTTTAAGTTCCTTAGTTGGCTTAGCTTTTTCTTTCAGTAGATTTAACTGAACGTTAAATGTATTTGATACACTTATTAAATATTTTTCTCTAAGACTTTTACTTGGGACTACTGCAATACATTCGCAAATCTGATCAAGAAGTTGCTCGCTTTCGAAGTCGGAAGCTTTTGCCACTTTCTTGGCTTCAAAGAAATATTCAATAAACGAAAGTTCTCTGTTTTTCAGCAAAATGGATAAATCCTGATTTACTGAAGCTTTTGCAAAATCGTCAGGATCCTGTCCCTCCGGAAGCATGATGGCCCGAACGTCGAATCCGTGCGCCAGGAATGTTTTGGCGTTGGCAATGCTTGCTTTGAGTCCGGCAGTGTCCGGATCATAAATTCCAACTACGGTATTGGTGAATCGTTTTAATAACCGTGCCTGAGCATCGGTGAGAGCCGTTCCTGATCCGGCTATGATGTTTTTTACTCCACGTTGATAAATGGAAGCCACATCAAACTGACCTTCCACCAGGTAAGCTTTATTTTGTTTCGAAATGGCTTCTTTAGCCTGGAATAATCCAAACAATACATTGCCTTTATTGAACACCAATGTATTAGGCGTATTCAGGTATTTAGCGTATTTTGTATCGTTTTCGGTAATGCGTCCGGTAAAACCGATCGGCCGGCCGTGCAGATCCAAATACGGAAATGTAATGCGTTGGCGAAAGGTATCGTATTGAAATTTCTTTTCTTCCGATATCCCGGTCATTCCTGCAGCCAGCAATAAATCGAAACTATAACCACGTTTTGGAAATTCGCGGGTAATTTGATTATCTGTTTGAGCATACCCAATCCGGAATAGTTCAATGGTTTCGTCAGTGAGCTGGCGGTTTACTTTTACGTATTCCGATGCAGATTCAAAGGCTTTCAGGTTTTCGGTAAATTGGGTCTGACTTTCCTGCAGTACGATAAAAACAGATTCTCGCTGTTTTTGTCGTGCTATTTCCTCAGCGGTCATACTCACTTCCGGCAGTTCAATATGGCAATCTTTTGCCAGACTTTTCACGGCATCAATAAATGAGATCCGTTCTATCTCTTTTACAAAATTGATTACATCACCGGTGGCGCCACAGGCAAAGCAAGTATAAATGTTTTTTTGAGGTGAAACGGTAAGCGATGGAGCAGTATCGGCATGAAACGGACATATACCAACGTAATTGCGACCGTGTTTTGTGAGTTTCAACGATTTACCGATAACTTGTACGATATCGGCTTTATCTTTGATTTTTGAAATTATATCGGGTGAAATTTGGCTCATGTGATTTTTAGGTTTCAATAAAGTTCAAGTTGTCGGGCCTCGTAGATTCCCTCCAATGTCACTTCTAAATATGCGGCAATACGTTTTAATTCTTCCTCAGTAATTTGCTCTGTACCTTTGTAAATGCTCCAGTAGCGTTTTTGTCCAACCTTTACCTCGTCAAAAAATGAACGTGTAGGCGTAAAACAGGCAATATCTTTGAACTTTTTTTGTAGCAGTTGGATAAGAAGGTTCTTTTTCTGCAGCAATCGCGGATCATTTCGGTGACGGTGTAGGAAAAGATTAAGAGCAACTTCGGAACGTCCAATATCCTTAGCAATTTGCGGGAGTGGTTTTTCATGAACGTATTTGAAAACATATCTAATTTGAGGTTTGGACCAATGTTTCATAGGTTATTTTATTTTGTTTAAGGAGTTTGATTGAAGCGGTTATTTTATCGTTGTCAAATTGTCTTTTTACTTCAGTATATGAGCGATTAAATTGGTAACAACAATTTGATTCTGAAACATAGTAGCATGAAATTTTGATGTAAAATTCAGTATTTGATTCATTCACGGTTGGAATTTTCATCGATTCACCTACTTTCAGCGTATCTAGTAGATCGTAAACTTTTTTTGCAAAAATCCAAAATTTCAATTCACCCATTTCGGCAATTGTTTTATCTATCCATGTGGGATCAGTGAGTGACTGCAGGCAATATTTTTTTAGATCCATAGCTATTTTTTGTTTTTTAAGTTTGATTTTAAATAGATATCCTTTTCTTTCTTCAGTAAAACTCTCAGGTTTCTGGTTGACCGAATAGCCATATATACCAGGAATAAACCGACGGACAGTTTCAAAATGCTAATAAGAATACTCATAGGGCGATGCTGTTATTGCGTAAATACAAATGAGGAAAAACGTTACAAAAAACAAAACCATAAATAGTATTTTCAAAATATCTGAGTAATTATGTTTCATAAGAACCTATATTTTAGTAAAATGAATAATTAAACAGACAACTACAAAGGATACAACAGCCCATGTAAAAGCGTTTGCACGTTGTTCATCGCGCCAGTCGTTCAGGCGTTTTCGTTCGTTATTAAATTGGTGGTGATTTTTCATATTTAGAATTTTATAAAATAATTTTCAAACTCATTTTTAATATCAGATTCAAGTTCTGACATATCAAAATCACGAGCAAGTAGAAAAGAAAATTGACCTTTATTTTTTCCATTAGCCTGAGCACCGGTTAGCATTTTTACTCCAGGTAATGCACAGATATTATTTTTGGCAAAAGCAATGTGATCATAAGGATTAAAGTTTACCTCTATATGTAATAAGTTTGTTTTGAACATATTGATAAACTTACATACAATTTGTTCTCCTGTTGGCAATTGATTGGTCATTAATCCTGTTGTCATTTTTCTATAATTATATAGTTGATTTGTCCGCATTTGCAAATCCAAAATTCAGCTCCTTTGTAAAAATCAGAAGGTGGATTAATCACCTTTGTTTCACACTTTTTGCAATAAAATAATCCTTTGGCCACTGCATATCCAACATGAAGATCAGCTTCGGGATATCCCTGGCGAATCATTGTTGTTTTCAGTTTATTCATTGCAGGGAAAGAGCCATCTTCATGGCGTTTATTGCGAAGAAATAAACGAGCTTGAGTCATAATTATCTACTTTTGAGTGAATAATATTAAACTCCGTTCCGGCTTTTACACCGTTTCATCTTCCTTCCGGAACGGAGTGGTTTGTGCGGTTAATACCCTATTTTCTTGCGATTTCGGATAACGGCAACAAACTATGTTGAGTTGAGAGGTTTTAGTGGGAGTTTATTTTAGTTCGCATTCGTACCAATAGCGAACCATGTCGGCCGTATTTTCGGATCCTGTTTTTTTCAGGATATTGTTCCGGTGAGTATGGACAGTATTTACACTGATATATAACCGGTCCGCAATGGCCACATTATCCAGTCCTTCTTTGATCAACCGGAGAATATCTATTTCACGAGGAGATAATTCTGTATTTATAGGGGAATTGCAGATATATCCGTATTCAGAACATTCGCCCATTCGGGGGCATGGAATATATTCTGTATTGAAATTTCCATTTTCATCAACGTCGGCCTGGTTGTCCAACATAGAAAAATTACATTTGATAAACCCACGAACAATCAAAAATTCAAAATAGATAGTATTTTCTTTGCTTTTTGCGTAACGTTTCTCCAGGGCAGTAAAAGCAATAGAGCGTTTACTAATGATCAGTTCGATAAACAGGTTTATAAATTCCCTGTTTGTTGGTTCCAACGTAAAAACATTTTCACCTTTAAACCTTACCTCCACTTCACCATCCGGGCGAATATTAAATTCAATGTTTTTGAGTTCCATTATCTGAAATTTATATTGGTTAATGTTTCTAATTTTTCAAAATCATATTCACTCCAACTATTGTTATTGTATTTATTATAAAATGTTGGATATGACATGTATTTCGGAACAAAGAAATTCCGTATTTCAATTCGTTTTTCATCACTTTCCAGATTATCGTAATAGTCTTTAAAGGTGATTTCATCAATATTTTCGTTATTTTCGTCCATCAGTTCAATTATTAGTCTTATATTTATACTGCAAATGTAAAGTATAATTCTTATACGAGAACTATTATTCGCAATAAAAAACGTATTATAATTCTTATTTATAATCATTCAATTTTATTAAAATGTTTATACATCACAAAATAAGGACTTTAATAAGCGATTTGCAATTAGAGCAAAAAAAAATACGTGTGCAGGATATTGCAGATTCAATTGGAATTGCAAAGAAATCACTTGAAAATTATAGGGATGGATCATCATACCCAACGGTAGAAGTACTCGAAAGAATAGCCATTTACTTCGGGAAAGACATGAATTATTTTTTCGACAGTATGCCAAAAGGATTAGAAATTGGACATCAAGTTGTCTCTAGTCCGGTAGAAGTCTATGAACCGCCATCAGACTTAGCCAAATGCTATAAAATTATGTTTGAACAACAGAAAGAGATAACTGAGTTAACCAGAGAGGTTGAACATTTAAAAAACGGACATGCGCCAATGAATGGTGCTCAAGCAGGATAATCAAATATATTTACTTTTATAGAAATACTGCAGGAATATTAATTGTATATAACTTACTAGATATTATAGGTTTATACTAAATACACGATTAACCACGAATACACGATTAAACACGAACTACACGAATATAATAATGCTCATACAAACCTATTTAAGATAGGTTAGGAGTTTCCCTCCAGCTCCACAGATTGGTTTAGCCAAAAAGCGACGCCTAAAAGACAAACCCTACAAAATCAACGTTTTGTAGGGTTTTTTCATCTTCCTACCTTGTATTTTTGTTGTTATAAAAGACAAAATTTAGCCATAAATAGACAGACTTTTCGGACTAAATCGTGACCTTTTTTGAAATTCAAAAATAGGTCACAGAAAGTCCTTTTTTGGCATACATTTGTCGTCTATT
>Ga0209123_1000812_pt1 | contig 36031 bp, 24 predicted proteins | sample BarGraIncu00431A_FD_184500 | JGI IMG/M metagenome (GOLD analysis project Ga0209123, IMG submission 184500) | Arctic peat soil microbial communities from Barrow, Alaska, USA - Barrow Graham LP Incubations 004-31A (SPAdes) (version 2) | ecosystem: Environmental > Terrestrial > Soil > Wetlands >... | reverse complement strand
GGCGAGATTGTAAATGGCTATGCAGGTATTGCTGGCTATGGCGTGCTGCTGTAATGTTTGTTTTTTTATTTCCATAGTGTTGCTATTGCTTGTGCTTACTTGCTGAAGGTAATCAATAGATGCTTCAAAGTTGTGTTCTAAATCTTTCATTTGTGATATTGGTATTTAAGAATAAATAAATTTTAGTAAGATTATTTAAGATTATTTACAAATTACAGAAGGAAGTGTTTTGATTGTTCAATTATTAGGTTAATGTAAAAATAATCATCAGTCGCTATTGCGCTATAAAAAATTAACCCATAAATTTGCCGTCAACATATTCAAATGTAGGTATAGCGATATTCTTAATAAATATACTGAAAATTATTAATGCAAAAAAACGAGGCTGGTAGAATGCTATGCCTCCATTATTCATTTAAAAAAAATATTTATGGCTACAGGACCCAGAATTCCCCGTGGGATTGATGATTTTAATTCCTACATTGTGAACACTACTGCCTTTTTGATTACAGGCAGGCCGAACAATGCCGAGCGACTTGGTATATTGACTTTAGAGTTAGAAAAATGGTCGGGATTTGCAGCTGCCTGGTCACCACTTTACACCAAGTATAGCGATAAGAAAAGCAGCCGTACTACAGTTGTAAAAGATCAGTTGTTAGAGATTATTAGTAACACGGTAGACTTTGACCAATCGGTCCATTTTCTCGACCGCATTGCTGCATCGGCTAATGTTACTATTATGGATATGGAAACATTCAATATCAAAAAAGGGGTGTTGCAAAAAACAAGCCGTGGCAGTTCTACCACACCTATCGTCGAGCCGGTAACTGTTACTATTCAGCCTATTGGCGGCGGTACTATGTCGCTGAAATGCTATAGCACTACGGGGCAACGTGCTTCTATTTATAGCGGTGCAGATGGTGTACAGATTCTGTATGTGGTGGGCGATGTGCCTCCTGTTTCGGCTGAGGCTCCGGGATTATCTAAGGAATTATCTACCAAAGCCATTATTACTCTGAGCCTTGGCTCTGGTAGTTCGGGTAAGAATCTGTATATTTATTTCCGTTGGTATAACACCAAACATCCTGAGCTGTCGGGTCCGTGGAGTGCTTTGCAAACGAGCCTGATATTGTGAACCAGGTGTAGGCAGAATGCTTTGACTGCTTACTTTTACTGCTGCCAACTACCGCGTCCCTGGGTAGAACTGCTACTGAACGGGTGACGTGATAAATAAAAAATCCTGCAACTGCTATTGTTTGCAGGATTTTTTGCGTTTCATGCACTCACTGCTTTCTTTCTTCAATCTATTGCGTTGATTTTTAGGGAGTAACTGCTTTAGTTGTAATTCAGAAGTCCGATGATGATTTAATTTTGTAAAATGGTACAGCTTCGTAAAAACAATAAAACCTTGGTGTATGGAAAATATACCTTATTGGATAAGAATAATCCGAAAATCTACGCATATACGCGTGGTACAGGAGCTGATAAGATATTGGTATTGCTAAATTTTTCACGAAATGTGGTAGATTTGAAGATAACTAATCAACTAAAAATTAGCGATAAAATACTGATAAATAATTATCCTCAATTAAAGAAGAATGCTACTGTTGTTACATTGAATGCTTATCAGGCAGTTTGTGTACAATTAAGATAAAACCCGAGTTAAATTTCAAGGTTGAATGTAGAGTAGATGTTTTTTAAGGTTTGGATTGGATTACTTTTGTTTAGGTTGACAGCAGGCTACAGAAATGTGGCCTGCTTTTTGCTAACTCGATAATACTAAGAAACTGTTTAAAAATAAATCTTAAATTGTTTTCAATTATTTTTTAGGCTAGTTGTAGCTTTGTTTTTTCGAAAAATAGCGGGCTATTTGAGCAAAATAAAGGTGCAAATAGACAAAAAAGAATGGAAAAAATAAGATAGTTCCTATTTCAAAAAAACTGATACATTTCTATTTGACTGAAAACCATATGGCTTGCTGCATTAACGTTTATTTTTAAACAGTTTCTATATATAAAAACTCCCACTAACCGAGAAGATTAGTGGGAGTTTGGGTTTATGAATCATGAATTTTGAGTTATCTCAATCTAAATCCAACTTTGCTCTTTATATCTGTCGACGACGCAGCTACAATTGCTTCGAACTCACCGGGCTCGGCAACCCAGGCATGTTTGTCGGCATCAAAGAAACTAAGCGCTGAACTATCTATGGTGAAGCTAACGGTCTTTGTTTCGCCCGGCTTCAACGAAACCTTTTCAAATCCTTTTAATTCTTTGATTGGACGTGGAAGTGACGATTTCAAATCGCTGATGTACAACTGAACAACTTCCGATCCTTCGCGCTTACCGCTGTTTTTTACATCAACTGTAAAGGTGATTTTATCGGCGGCTGTCGTTTCTTTTTTGTCGGCACTTACTTTCCCATATTCAAAAGTAGTATAGCTTAATCCGTGACCAAAACTAAACAAAGGTTTGATATTTTGTTTGTCGTGCCAACGGTAACCCACGAAGATTCCCTCGTTATACGTCACCTGATGATCCTTGCCCGGGAATTCGCCCAAGGCATGCGCTGCATTATCTTCCAGTTTCACAGGGAAAGAGAAAGGCAGTTTACCCGAAGGATTTACATCGCCTACCAACACTTCTGCCAACGCAGTACCTGCTTCGGTACCCAGGAACCATCCCTGCACAATAGCCGGCACTTTATTTACCCACGGCATAGCCACCGCATTACCCGATATATTTACGACTACGAGGTTTTTATTTAATTTGGCCAGTTCTTCTATCACCTTATCCTGATTGTAAGGCAAGCTCAGACTTAAGCGATCGGCTCCTTCGCTATCCTGATTCTCGCTCTTGTTTAAGCCTCCGATAAAAATAACATAATCAGCTGTTTTGGCCAGTGTACATGCTTCAGCCAATAATTCGTCGGCCGAACGTTTCTCCGATAAATCTTGCCCGGTAACAACACCATTGTAGCTTCCGGTGGAATCACCCACATACCCACGTGCATATACAATTTCTGTCTGAGTACCTGCTCTTTTCTTTATTCCATCCAGCGGCGACAACTCGTATTTTGCTTTCAGCGAAGAACTACCTCCACCAACTGTCATCTTCTTTAAGGCATTCTCGCCGATAACCGCTATTCGTTTTGTTTTATTCAAATCGATAGGCAACACATTGTTTTTGTTTTTCAACAACACGATACCTTCTTCGGCTATTTTGCGACCGGCAAGTGCATGCTCTTCCGTACCAAACGAACCGAATGGTTTGTTTCTATCCATGATTGTCAGGAATGCCAACCGAAGGATACGGCGCACTTTTTCATCCAACTCTTTTGTGCCGACCTCCCCTTTTTGGATAAGCTGGAGGTAAGGTTTTGCCAGATAATAATTATCGTAGGCATTGCTGGTACCTTTCTTTAAACCATCTGTCCACGTACCGAATTCAATATCAAGCCCATTGAAAATCGCTTCGCGGGTATTACTCACACCACCCCAGTCGGAGATCACAGCACCTTTGAATCCCCATTCGCCACGAAGAATATCATTCAATAAATATTGGTTATGACAGCAATGTTGATTTTTATATAAATTGTATGAACCCATAATCGTCCAAACCTGTCCTTCCTGAACCGCGGCTTTAAAAGCAGGTAAATAGATTTCATAAAGCGCACGGTCATCAACCGTTACATTTACACCAAAGCGATCTGTTTCCTGATTGTTCAACGCAAAATGTTTGACACAAGCAGCCACTCCGTTTTGCTGTACGCCTTTGATATAAGGCACTACCATTTTAGAGGCCAGATAAGGATCCTCACCCATATATTCGAAATTACGTCCATTCAATGGTGAGCGATAAATGTTTACTCCCGGTCCCAGGAGTACATTTTTGTTACGGTAGCGGGCTTCCTCACCTATCGATTTACCATACAATAAAGCCATATCTTTGTCCCAACTGGCCGCCAGACAGGTTAATGCCGGAAAGGCGATACACGAATCGTTGGTCCAGCCGGCTTGCGACCATTCATCCCAAAATACTTCCGGACGAATGCCATGAGGGCCATCCATTGTCCAAAGTTCCGGAATGCCCAGACGTGGTACTCCTGTAGAACTGAATTTAGACTGGGCATGACATACCGCTACTTTTTCCTGAACCGTCATACGCGAAAGTGCATCTTCCACGCGCTCATTCATCGGTCTTGTGTCGTCAAGATAAACGGCTTTTGGTGTCTGACCAAAGAGGCTGAGTGAAATTCCTACTAACAGGAGGGCACTTGCTTTGATGTTTTTGAACATAATACTTTGATTAAAGGCTTTATTATATAATTCGTTTTATTTGATTCCTTTTTGATTGCATTGATGCCATCCGTGATTTAATTCGCTGCAAATATATAAATAATTTTTTAGATAGTGTCATTATGACAACAATGTTTTTTATTTTTTAATCTATTGCTTTTTATTTAGGATAAAAAATAGAATATTGAAAATAAAAAAGGATGTCCAACGGACATCCTTTTTTATAAATAACAATTTATGTTCATCATATTATTCGACAAAATCTTCGCTGCAACTACACTTAACGTTAAATTACAAATTAATTCCGTCCATTACTTATTTCAGTTATAAATTTTGCAATTAACTCGCCATTTTCTGGTGTAAACGGTTTTCGAAGTCGTGCAATTAAAATTTTTCCATCTATCTCTATTTCCAGTCCATCTACTTCCCGTATCGCTTCCAGAAAATGAGCTGAAATATTCATGCGCAAAAGTTCTTCATTAGTTGCCTCAACACAATTTTTTTTACTGAACTCTTTATCAAAGTCGAAATCTATATCGGTATGTGCAAATAAATCATTCAACTTATCTTCAATTGTTTCCGGTCGTATTGAAACTTGTTCGTAGTTTTTTTTCAAAACTGCTACCCCTATTAATTCATATTCCGATATCCGGTTCTCCGATTGCGGAATTTTCACTCCCTTGAAGGTTGTATTCAAATTAAGCAAGAGTAAATACGAGATATTTCCATTCTTACTAATCTCAACAGCTTCAGTAAGCAAAACGAGAGAATAATTTACCAGGGAATTGAAACGGGAAATGACGTTGACAATGTTTTCCTCTTCCGATGCAGTAAGCTTTTTCAGAGAGCAATCTTTCAACTTTTCAGTCAAACTATCTATTACTAAATTATCCTCCATCTTATTTATTTGTGCTGCTAACACCCTGAACTATCTTTTTACAGATCCTGGGTGTGACAACTTTATTCAATAGTTACCTGAATCTATTTAAACAACATCGGCACATACTCCGTCAAGTAAATGCGCCAGTTTTTCCAGATATGGCCTTCTTCCGTTTCGTAGTAGGTGTATTTATAGCCACCGTTGTCGAGGAGCTTGCGGTAAGCTTCGTTTTCTTTGTACAAAAAGTCCGCTTTTCCTATCGCTATCCAATATAGCTTTGGGTTTTTGCTAAACTGTGTCTTAAGCTTGGCATCTCTATCGTCGTAGATAGGTGATTTTACTGCTTTATCGGGATTGATAGCTGCCGAGAACAAACCCACATAGTCGAACAAATCGGGATATTGTTTGGAGATGTGCAGCGAATGAAAACCACCCATCGACAAGCCGGCAATAGCACGACCGGACTTCGCGTTCACGGTGCGATAATTACTTTCGACAAATTTCACTACATCAGGAAAGCTTGTTTCCATTGTTCCTTCCATTGTCTTGGGAAGTTGAAAAGTTGGTTTGTACAGACCCAATGCAGATTCGCCGGGAGCTGCTTCTTGAGCTGCATTTCCGTTGGGCATTACCACTATCATCTGTTTGGCTTTGCCTTGTGCTATCAGGTTATCGAGAATCTGAACGGTACGTCCCAATGCTATCCATGCTTCTTCATCGCCGCCCATTCCGTGGAGCAGGTACAAAACAGGATATTGTTTCTTGCCGGTTTCGTAACCTGCCGGAGTATATATGCTAATGCGACGCGTCATGTTCAGCGTGGGACTTTGATACCATCTGCGGGCTAACGTTCCGTGGGGCACGTTGGTGACTTTATACAAATCGGCACGTCCACCACCCATCAGAAATATATTGGTCAACGATGCCACATCACGGATCAGATATACATTGCTCGGGTCGGTAGTTTTGAATCCGTCCACGATAAATGAATAGCTGTACAACTCAGGTTTCAGCGCTTCGGGAGTTGTATATTCCCATACGCCATCACTGACTTTTACTAAGTCGACAGTACCGGGCACATCATGTTTTCCAAACTGTCCGTCGACTTGCTGTGTAGGCAGAAAATCGCCTGTAACCTGCACCACCGAAGCTTTAGGAGCATTCAGCCGAAACGTAACGGTATTGTTTGCATTTATTTGCGGAGAACTGGTGTTTTGTCCACCCCAAATGGCCTGCTGCGCAAACGAGGCCACCGATAGTACTAAAAGTACTGCTAGAATTGTTTGTTTTTTCATATTTGTATTGTTTTGTGTATTAATGCGAATCAGGACTTGGAGACATGCACATTCTGTTTATAATGCGTTATTTCCCGTAGGGAATATATGTCAATAGAAAATGAAAACAGATACAACCAATTCCCCGTAGGGGATAAACCTAGAAAAATGTGAATGTCCTACGGACTATCTTTCAATTCCTGATTTGCATTAATAATTAAAACGCAATTTTATATTTGTCCAATCACTTAATTTATTCAGGTTATTTCAAAGTTCAATTTTTCATTCCTTCGCCCCATGCTTCTTTGCTGTATCAATCCAATGTTCGGCAAGTATCTCCGGCTTTGCCCCTAAACTACGGGCAAGATGTAACGCTACGCCCATTATTAAAACAGATGCTTCATGTACTTCTTGCAAGGTTTGTAAGGCTCCAAAATGTTCCTGTGCTTTTGATAACAGTACATCATTATGCTTCTGGGCAAATAAAATCGGATCGTCTGTATCATCTGCAATTTTAGGAATAGTCAAACTATCCATCCATTCTGATCCGATGTTGTTCGCTACTATCTCCGGATCCTCGTTGCCCATCTTTCGCCACAGCGGCAATGTTTCAGTATCTCCCGACTCGGCCAAACCAGTATCAAGCAACAGCTCAAAGGCAATATCAGCTAAGCTTTGCATCAGTTGCAAATATTCATTTTGAGCCTTTTCGAACGCTTCAGTCTGCTGCCCTTTGAGGTATTCGCCTACGGTTAACTGTGGTAATCCGATAACTTCGGGACACCCGTCCAAGCATGGGAACACATCGCCCTGATGCATATAGCTAAGCGCTTCACTTTGTATCTGACGACCAAGCGGAAACAACCGACAGGCCAGCGGACGCCCCAAATGAACACTGCACCCAAAATTATCTACATATTGACTGCAAGCTTTTTTATCTTGCCAACCGGCTTTCCCGTCAAAACGTAAACGAATTCCGCCAGACTCACAATACAGATCACGAAATTCCCGTGGAGTCACTTTTTTCTCTCTGGCAAGGCAAAACAACTCCCAAGGATTAAGCATCACAAGGTTGCCGTGACAGCAAGTTCCCCTTCGTGAGCAGGTGAGTGGCAGTTTATCTTCAAGACTTAGTTTTGTTGTTTGCATTGCTGTGTTGTTCATGTTTTTTATTGAGGTGAAAATGATATATAATGTGAATCAGGAGTTAAAGACAAGTATATTTTTGCTTCTAATAAATTATTTCCCGGAGGGAATATATATCAATAGAAAACAAAACAAGCTCAATCAATTCCCCGTAGGGGATAAACATAGAAAAATGTGAATGTCCTACGGACAATAAATATGCATGTCTGTTTATTCTATGGATATGTAAGTCCTACGGACTATTTTTCAATTCCTGATTTGCATTGATAGTTTACTCTTTCTATTTAGTGATAGCATGGCTTGGGGTCATGCTATCGCTGGATAGCCACACCCTCATCACTGACAAAGAATAAGTTGGATGGCATCCATTCTTACCTGCGAATTTTGAATGAGCATCGCCAATGTTATCTGTTCATCAAGTGCTATCTGAATTTCTTCCGGTCTGATATTTTTGTTTTTCTGCTGAAGTATTTTCAGTCGGTCTATTTCATGATTCAGCGTGAGGTTCATGCGTTGCAGTCCCTTGGCAATTTCATTTTTGCGCTGTGTTGCCGCTATGCTTGTGGCTGCCGAAATCATATCGGGCAGGAGGGTTTCCACTATCATCTCATTGTCCAGCAAAGCATCTATAGAGCCGGCTGTCAACTTTTTGTCGAATGTTTCAACAGTATAGGTATCTGTCACGTCTTTGCCGGTATGATCTACTACAATTCGCAAGGGTGTATTGGGCAGAAAACGGTCAACATAGATACTTTGCTCGCTCGTTGTTTCAAGCACAAAAAGAATCTCAAGAAGAACGCCCGGGCTGTTAGCATCTCGCAGCACTCCAAAGCTGGCACTTCCGGTGCCCGAACTTAATACCATATCTATGGAAGCTGTTGTCATGGGATGATCCCAACTCAGGAAACTCATATCTTCCCTGCTTAACGCACGTTTTCTATCAAATGTAACCCCTATTCCTTCAGGCGGAATGGAAGGAAATACCCCGGTTATTTCGGAAGCCGGTTGCAAAAAGTAAGTTCGGGCAGCAAGGTCTTCCATTTCTACATCAAAGTGGTGAAAGACTTTCGTAAAATACTTTTCAAGACTCCTGTCACTATCTTCTGCCTGAATTTGTTCCACCAGTTTAGCAGCTACCGTGGGGCGATACGAATTCATCTCCAGCAATCGGTCACGTCCATCAGCCAGACGTTTCTGTAGTTCTTTTCTAAAGGTGGATGTTTCAGATATCAAGGCCTCCAACTCAGCACTTGCATCCGTCAATGACTCAGACCGTGAAACGTTGAGCAATCGTTCACCAAACAATTTGGAAATCTCATTTCCGCCTTCCATGTTTTCTTCAAAAGCATTCAGTCCTTCGTGAAACCATCGCACCAGTACTTGTTGCGGAGTGTTTTCAAGGTAAGGGATATGAATATGAATATCCTCGGTTTGTCCAATCCTGTCGAGGCGACCGATGCGCTGCTCCAACAATTCGGGATGAAGCGGCAAGTCAAACAGCACAAGATGATGGGCAAACTGAAAGTTTCGTCCTTCGCTGCCTATCTCAGAACACAGGAGAATTTGAGCACCATCCGATTCCGAAAACCAGGCCGCATTTCTGTCCCGTTGTACAATGGTGAGGTCTTCGTGAAAAACACCTACTTTCAGACTGGTCCGGTTCGTAAGCACTTCTTCCAATGCCAGCACTTTTTCTTTACTCTTGCAGATAAGCAGTACTTTTTCAGGATAGAGTTCCTTCAACATCGATAAAAGCCACTGCACGCGGGGATCTTCTGCAAACCAGTATTGTTGCTCATCGGGTGTATCTATTGGCTGCACATCACGGGCAAACTCGTTTGCGAAACGTTCCAACCACAAAGACGAATCTTCGGTTTCAGATAAAGGAATCAGATGTGCTTTACGGGTTGGGAATTCGCTCATGGCCGATCGGGTATTGCGAAACAACACACGACCCGGACCGTGCTGATCCAATAAATCTTCAATCAGTTTATCCCTCGCAGCGTCTCCTCCTTCGGTGAGAGCTTGTATTCTTTCTTTTGGAAAAATAGAAGCTAATAACTTTGTATCCTTGGCAAGCAACTTTTTCCCCAGATGTAGTTTCTCGACTATATCGGCAATATTTTGAGGGTCGGACGACTCCTGTATAAAATCATTGTAGTTCGGGTATCGGTTGGGATCCAGTAACCGGAGTCGGGCAAAATGGCTTTCCTCCCCTAATTGTTCCGGAGTAGCGGTGAGAAGCAGCAATCCTTTGGCTACTTTGCTTAATTGTTCCACCACGGCATATTCAGGACTTACGCTGTCGACAGACCATTCCAAATGATGTGCTTCATCTACCACCAACATATCCCAACTGGCAGCTATGGCTTGTCGGGCACGTTTGTCGGAACCTGCTAAAAATTCGGTGCTGCAAAGAATAAGCTGATCGTCCAGAAAAGGGTTACCATCCGGTGCGCTGCCGTCCAGCGAGGCACAGCGCTCTTCATCAAAAATATGGAACCACAGGTTAAACCGGCGCAGTACTTCTACAAACCATTGATGTACCAACGACTCGGGAACAAGAATAATCACCCGCGATATGCGTCCACTCAACAACAAGCGATGTAGGATCAGGCAAGCTTCAATGGTTTTTCCAAGACCCACCTGATCGGAAAGCAACACGCGGGGAGCATAACGCGAACTTACTTCGTGGGCTATGTAAAGTTGGTGGGGAATAAGATCTATTCGTCCACCCACAAATCCTTTTACGGCAGACAATCGCCTTCTGTAATCGTGTTGCAGGGTTTCGCGGCGCAAGGCAAAAGTTTGTGGTGAGTCTACATCACCCGCAAAAAGCCGATCCTCCACGCCATGGGTTACCGACATATTGCCAAGCTCAGCTTCCGACAGTTTCCGGTCTTTTCCGTAATACATATATAACTCACCCTCCAATTCAACTTGCTGAACGAGCAAGGCTTGATTATTTTTATCCAGCAGGGTATCGCCCGGTTTAAAAATAACCCGACGCAAAGGAGCACTTTCCACTGCATACTGTCGCTTTTCGTTGGATAGGGGAAAATAGATCTGTACTTTTCGGTTACCGGCTTCGGTCAGAATGCCAATACCTAATTCGGGTTCGCCTTTGCTGGTGTATCGTTGATCGGGGAAAAAGTCTTCCATAGAGGGGTTTATGTGTATCAATTTTGTTTTAGCCGTTTGGGAACAGCGCTACATTTTACCCGTCAAAGTTAGTGATTATTCGGCAAGGGAGAATATTTGTGGTATTATCTTTATGATTATCCACATAACATCTTAATGTATTTACAATATTGATCAAAGTATCTGGAATGGGGTTTCGCGAGACCCAACTCTTCCCCCCGCTGCCGCACGATTGTTTTTATCTATTTCATTAAGTTATCCTACAGATGTTCTGAAATCCATTCTTCTATGTACTGAAAAACCTTTAGTTTTATCTCTTCTTGTAAGATCTCGTGTCGCATAACAAAGTATACTCGGCTGCTTACGTCTTTAAAACCATCAACTTCCAAATGCTCTGCGGTTTGCCAAACACCATCTCCGAAATCTCCAATAGGATCATCTGCTCCACTCAAAAACAAGAATGGCAGGTCTTTTGAAATCGTTTTAGCCCAGTCTCTCTGTGTAGCTTTTACATTCAATGAGAGCAGCGTGTAAAAACCATTGATGGTAAAAGGCACACCACATAAACTGTCTTGCTGGAATGCAACTCTATTGGCTTTGTTTGAGCTCAACCAGTTTGTTTCATCACAATTCGGTTCTTTCCTGAACCGTTTATTATGCATCTGAATAAAGACTGTATTAAAAAAGGTGCGCCGGCGTGGACAGATGGCATTGAGTACCGTAAAAATAAATCTCGCCAATGGAGCTACTTTTGTTTTGCCACCCGTACCTACCAGTATTGCGCCGCTGAATCGGGTTCCGGCTTGCTGTAGTAAACACCGCGCCACGAATGAACCCATCGAGTGCCCCAAAACAAAATGCGGAACTGCAGGATACAATTTTTCAACATAATCTGCCATGTTTTCGGCATCGTTTACCAATTGTCTGTCCGGTTGATGCAGTTGAAAGAACCCCAGATCATTTTCGGTTGTTGCCGTTTTACCATGGCCGATATGGTCATAAGTCAAGACTACAAAACCTTGTTTGACGAGGTAGTGTGCCAATTCATTATACCTGCCGCTGTGTTCCTGCATCCCGTGAATTACCAAAATTGTCGCTCTGATATTTTCAGGCTCCGGACTATATAAAGTATAAAAGAGTTGTTGCACCATCCCTTTATCCACCTTTTGTGGTCTGTAATCAGTTATTTCTTTCACCTAATCTATTTAATTGTATTTTTAATATGTATGCCAATGCCTTGAATAAAGATAAAGCTGCAAGTTATGCCGAATAACCTTCCCAACTGTCTGAACCACGATTAAATCAAGGTTCAGACAACTACCACACGATGCAATCGTGCGGCAGCGGGGCTTTTGCCACTTATATCTAAAAGCGTCAATGTGCCACTACCATTCAAACCCTTAATAAGGAAACCATCCGTTGCCGGGTTTGGATATAAATAGAGAGTATTAACTATTACAGTTGAAACGGCTGTGTTTTATATGCCTACAATATGTACAAAATCTTTCCATTGATTAGCTGTTTGATATGCACTAACAGATCCTGAAGGAACATACAAAACGCAGGTGGATGTCGGAACATCCATGAAAACATATCCCAATAAATTTACCGGAGTAGTAGCCTTCGCAGTGATCGTGGTGAGCCCGCTACAACCAAGAAAAGCAGCTTTTCCTATCGAAGTAATCGAATTGGGTAGCGTGAGCATTGTGAGCCCGCTACAACCCTCAAAAGCAGCTTCTCCTATCGATGTAAGCGAATTGGGTAGCGTAATCGTGGTGAGCCCGCTACAACCACCAAAAGCATTACTTCCTATTGATGTAATCGAATTGGATAGCGTGATCGTGGTGAGCCCGCTACAAACATAAAAAGCAGCTTCTCCTATCGATGTAAGCGAATTGGGTAGCGTGATCGTGGTGAGCCGGTTACAATCCGCAAAAGCATAAGTCCCTATCGATGTAACCGAATTGGGTAGCGTGAGCATTGTGAGCCCGCTACAACCCTCAAAAGCAGCTTCTCCTATCGATGTAACCGAATTGGGTAGCGTGAGCATTGTGAGCCCGCTACAACCCTCAAAAGCATTACTTCCTATCGATGTAACCGAATTGGGTAGCGTAATCGTGGTTAGCCCGCTACAAACATAAAAAGCATTACTTCCTATTGATGTAATCGAATTGGATAGCGTGATCGTGGTGAGCCCGCTACAACCCTCAAAAGCATTACTTCCTATCGATGTAACCGAATTGGGTAGCGTGATAGAGGTAAGTGAAGTCTTTACTATGGGATAATGACTACAAAACGCGTACTCCGGCAATGTGTTGGCAGGATACACTGTAATGGTAGTGCTGCCGAAAGGCCCTCCGGTTCCGGTATAGGCTGCAATGGTCACTGCGCTGAGATCTAATTCAGCAAGACGCGGCATGGAGTCGCGAAAATATTTAAAATCCCTTGCGTCAATGGTACCGGTCAGAACAAGTGATGTAGTGGTATCTCTCTGATTGGACGTTAATAAAGAAGAAAGAGTACCAGCGACTGCAACATGTAGTTTGCTGGATTTATAACCAATATCTTCTTTTGTACAACTAAAAAGTATGGGAACTAATAAGAGAATAGTGATGATCAATAAGTTTCGTTTCATTAGGTGAATACCAACTTTTAACTCTTTGATTTTTGCCATAATATTTTGAATTATCTATTTTACCTACTCGTAAGGTTTTTCGGTTTCCACCTCGTTTTTTAAGTGGTTTCTAGTCTCCACATTATATTTTTGATTCTATTCTTTGCTTTGTAATAGTCCCTCGTTTAATGCCCACTGCTCGCGCCGATTTGTAATCGGGGTGTTGCTCCCTCGCTGGCGCGAATTTGCAATTCGTGCCAACTTCATCTTTCTATAAATTACCCTCTTTTTTCTTTCCTTTGTTTTGACACGGTTCACAGAACCGCGCCAGCGGAGGTTGCTCCCTCGCTGGCGCGAATTTGTAATTCGTGCCAATTTCATCTTTATATAAATTACTCTCTTTTTTCTTTCCTTTGTCTTGGCACGGTTCACAGAATCGCACCAGGAGAGGGGTTATAGTCAGTTTTTTATTTCCATAGCTTCCACCATAGTTTTTTTGTTTCTTCATTTGTCTCTATAATATTTCCGTTGTAGTCAAATTTGTATTTTCTGTTTTCCCAGTCTGTCGCCAATATATAATTTTTAGTTAGATCGAATCCTCCGTTATTTTCTAAGGTTGTAAAAATATCAGCTCCAATTTGTTGCCACAATACATCTCCGTTTTTGTTGAGTCTTGATATATTAAGTTCTCCGTGAACGATATAAGAGTCTTGATATTTAAAAATTTCAAAACAAGTTGCATCGTCTGCTTGTCTGCGCCACAATAAAGCTAAATCAGGAATAGAAAGACAGAAAATTGAATTCGAACAACAAACTAAAAGTCGGTTGTTTTCAATAATTATCGAGTTTCCCCCAATTCCAGTTCCACCGCCAGTTGCCCCGATTACAGCACTTGTCAAATATTTTTCATCATAAGATAGTTTAATACCAATAATAGTCGAAGGATGATACTCTGATTGGTCAATGTAAACAAAGTCGTAATGATTCACATTCTCAGTCGAAGCAGCATTAAAGTTTTGGTCTTTAAAAATGTCGATCTTATAATCTCCTTGTGTGTATTGTTTCATTTTATGTTCTTCTCCATCTTTTTGCAATTCGTCTTATTCTGTAAATACAAAGGTATTCTTCGTTATGTTCCCTGTTTTTGTAAATGTAACCTATCAATTTAAATTTGTTTATTCTTTTCCAACAAGAAGCCCAACCATGATTTCCAAGCATATATAAAAAAGCACTTCCATTCGCTTGAACTGAAATATAAGCACCAGGATCACTTAATTGAGGATAAAAAAAGTCAAAGAAAGAAATTTCAAAGTTGTTAGGAAGAGTTTCTAAAAATGATTTTATTTGTTCTTTTGTTGTGTTTACGTCTATTCTGATTCTAAAGCTTGGATTCTCGTTCCACCAAGTCTTAATGTCTTCTATTACTTCAAGTCCTTTTAGATTATGTAATTCTAAATTATCTCGGTTGAGATTTATCGGATAATTTAAGTCAACCCGATTGATAATTTCTTTTTCAGTCAACCCTGCGAGTGGTGCTTTATTTTTATTCATACAGTCTTAGTCTTCTTTTTTTTAATGGGCCATAACATCAATATAGTTTCCACTCTATTTTGTATATGTTCCACGCAGTGGTAACTATATCGACTTTAGCCTCAGTCTCTATTTATTATTTTTTCTCCCACAAACATACTAAAAAACAATTAACGCACAGGCTTTTTTGGTAAAATCTTTTTCACTGAGGGGTGATACTAAGGCAGAGTCAAACAGCCCTTCTTTTTCTATTGCTAGTCCTACCCATGCACCGACTAAAGATGGGAATGAAGTATTTGTGCAAAAAATAACAGAACCCGCCTTCAAGCGAAGCGGGTTCTATTCTGTTATTGTTAAATATAATTGTATATGCTCAGCGTGCTGAAACGAAGTTGTTGAAGATTTAGATCAACTATATAGATCCACCTTTAATAAGGGTACCATCAAGATAAATAACCCGCGGCTCGGAGTTGATGGTTACGTAGCCATCTAACCTTTCAAACAATAGTTCGGTGGCCTTTTTGCCAATTTCAAAACCCATTGGCTCTATGGCCGACAATGGAGGATTGTACATAGATCGGAATGGCTCTTCGCAAAATCCAATAACAGAAATATCATCAGGCACTTTCAGGTTTTTCCGGAATATAGCTTTCATTACTCCCGTCATAGTCAGGTCACTTATCGCAAACAGGCTATCGGGTGGATTCTCCATGCTTAGTAATCTCATGGTTTCCTGTTCTGTTTCTTCGGGTGTTTCGCAAGATATAATCAGAGCATCATCTACTGTAATTCCTCTTTGCTCTAAAGCTGTTTTGTATCCCTGCAACCTGTTACGGCTAATCAGCAAATTCATATCGGCTACACAAATGGCCACTCGTTTTCTTCCAGCATCGAGTAGCTGGTTTACAGCCTTAAATGACCCTGCTACATCATCTACCAGTACAGTGTCAACATTCATATCTTTCACCACCTTGTCAAAAAAAACGATGGGTAGCTCCATATCGATTATCTGCTGGAAGTGATCGAATTTTTTGGTTCTAAGCGCAACCGATGCTAAAATTCCTTCCACATTATTGGCAATTAATATATTCAGATTTTCAACTTCCCTTTCATAGGATTCATTCGACTGCAGAATAAGTAGGTTATATCCCCGGTTATGTACCATTTCTTCTATGCCGCGTACTACCGTTGGAAAAAAGAAACATGATATTTGTGGAACGATCAATCCAATAATTTTACTTTTTCTATACCGAAACGATGCTGCAATAGAATTCGGGATATATTTCAGGCTTGAGGCGATGCCATTTACTGCATCTTTTGTTGCCTGACTAATATCAGGATGATCTCTCAACGCTCTGCTTACTGTTGACTTGGAAATTCCAAGAACTTTGGCAATGTCATTTATGGTTACTGGTGGATTTTTCATATTATTTTTCTTTTGCGTGTCTAAAAATAGATATAATCCAGTGAATTCAAATAAATAAGTACATAAATTTAACTATACGCGACTTGTTATGCAAACAATCTCTCATTAATTACTTCACAGTACCGTTAATGTTTCATAAAAGTTTTCAACCGCAACCAGTTGCGCAACCGGTTGCGGATATATATTTCTGTTTTTCAGCGATATAAGTATTGCATAATTCATTTCTGACATTTATATTTGCAGCATTGTTATCCTTACAATGAGACAAAATATTAATTAATTCTCTCTTAAAATTTAATCACATGAAAAGAACAATTTTATTATTTGCGCTTGTATTAGTTTGTTCCGTTACTATGTTTGCCCAAAAAGGGACGTTAAAAGGAACAGTTGTCGACAAAAAGACAAAAGAAAGTTTAATCGGTGTTACTATTAAAATTAAAGGAACGCCTATTGCTGCGGTTGTGAAAGTTGATGGCACATTTGAACTTTTGAATGTTGAATCTGGCAAACAAACAGTTGTTACATCTTATGTTGGATACTCAACTACCGAAACAATTGTAGATGTAGTAGCTAATCAAACAACGAAGCTTGATTTGGAAATTCAAGAAGATTTAATCGGATTGACTGAAGTTGTTGTCACAGGGGTTGTAAATCCCAAATCGGCATTAGAGTCGAGTGTAGCTCTTACCAGTTTAAGACCTAAATCACTTGCAATGCTTAGTACAGTAAGTACAGCAGAAGTTTTTAAATCGATACCAGGTATTCATGCCGAGTCAACAGGCGGAGAAGGTAATGCAAATATATCGGTGCGCGGTGTGCCAATTTCTACAGGTGGTTCTAAATTTTTGCAATTACACGAGGATGGTCTTCCTGTCATGCAATTTGGGGACATCACATTTGGAAATGCAGATATGTTTCTTCGTACTGATCAGACACTTGCCAGAATTGAAGCTATCAAGGGAGGTTCAGCTTCTACTTTTGCAAGTAACTCACCAGCTGGTATTATTAACTTTATAAGCAAAACAGGAGCTATTGCCGGTGGCACAATAGGCATTAGTTCAGGTATTGATTATAATGATTTTAGAACAGACTTCAATTTCGGAGCTCCTATTGGAAATGGTTTTTCATTTAATATCGGAGGTTTTTACAGACGAGGCGAAGGACCTAGAAAATGTGGATATGATGGAAATATTGGTGGCCAAATTAAAGCCAATATAACTAAACAATTTGAAAATGGATACGTTCGCGTGTATTTTAAACATTTAGACGACAAAGCTATATCATATATGCCTATGTCGGTTTTAGCAACCGGAACAGGAGCTAATCCTACCTACACTTCAATCTCTGGTACTGATTTAAAGAAAGCAACATACCAGAATTCTGAATTCTTTAATATGGCAGGCATTGATGCAAATGGTAATCCTCGCAGCACCAATATTTCTGATGGTATGCATCCTATATCTAATTCCATTGGTACTGAATTCTCGTTCGACTTGGGTGAAGGTTGGAAATTAACCAACAAAAACAGATTAGCTATAACGAGCGGTTCTTTCAGAACTTTGTTCCCAACCGGCGCAATTGGCTCTGCCGATGTTATTGCCAAGGATGTGCTTGGCTCGTCATATGCAGCTGGATATAAATTTAGTTACGCCAATGGATCAAATGCCGGAAATACTTTATCCGCCTCTCAATTGTCAGGTTTAAATGGTAATGGCTTGTTGCAAGAAGTGGCTTCGTTTGATGTTGATATCAATAGTCTCAATAACTTTACTAACGACTTTAATCTATCAAAGAAGTTTGACAACGTAAACTTTACGTTTGGATATTACAATGCTTATCAGCAAATTGCAATGTATTGGGATTGGCAAGGATACATTACCGATGTATCTAACAGTCCTAAGTTGCTGAATGTTACAAGTGCAAATAGCTCATACTATACCGAAGGTGGCGTTACTAGTTACGGACAATGGGGACTTGGTCGCAAATACGATATGATGTATAAAATTAATGCTCCTTACGCAAATATAGGAATTAATGTAAATGACAAAATAAATATTGATGCCAGTATTCGGTACGATTTAGGTAAGGCCGATGGATATTACCTAAAGAATAAAACTGCCGCAATCGATGTCAATAGTGATGGTATTATTTCACCGGTAGAGGCAAAATCTCAAGTGGTCGACAACACCCACCCTAATGCAGTGAATTACAATTATGGCTATTTGTCTTACTCAATAGGAGCAAACTATAAAATTGATAACAATAAAGCTTTTTATGGTAGAGTAAGTAGAGGGGGCCGTGCCAATGCCGACCGTTTATTATACTCCCAATTCATTACTTCTGAAGGCAAAACAATGTCTGGTTTAGAAGCAGATATGGTAACTCAGGTTGAAGCAGGGCTTAAATATAATTCGCCTAAATTTGCTTTTATGTTTACTCCATTCTATTCAAATATTAACGAACAAAATGCAGATATTACTGAAAATAAAGTTTATCTCATGGAGTTTCAGTCTTTTGGTGCTGAATTTGAAGCGTCTGCTCATTTAGGCAATTTTACTGCTGCTGCAGGAGCAACTCTCACAAAATCAAAAATTCTAAAAAGTCTTGATGCTACAGAAGTAGGCAAAACACCCCGCCGGGTGCCATTACTGATGTATAATTTTAATCCATCTTATTCATTTGGGAAGGCCGAAATAGGGTTAAGCTTTATTGGTACAACAAATGTTTATTCGCAAAACGATAATAAAATTATATTGCCAGGATATGTTTACGTAAATGCTTTTGCAAGTTATAAAATAACAAAGGGATTAGTGCTTAGCACAAATATAAACAACCTGTTTGATATATTAGGATTTACCGAAGCAGAAGGTACTACATTTGTTGATAATACAACCAACTACATGCGTGCACGTCCGATAACTGGACGAACATCTAAAATATCACTTACATATAGTTTTTAAGCTTTAAAAAACCAGATCGAAGATTTATACTTCGATCTGGTAATTTTTAATAAATCACAATATTGCAAATTACTTTCTTGATAAAAAGATTAATTATGTCTACGAACCCACATGAACGAGCAGCAGCTGCAATTGTTCCTCAGATTATAAATAGAATTAAAGTAAAAAAACAATGCTCTACAATTTCTTTAGCGGGAGAAAGTGGCTGTGGAAAATCAGAAACAGCTAAAGCGCTTGTAAACGAATTCAGCCGACAAGGTGTAACAGCACTAGTTTTGGGACAAGATAATTATTTCTTTTTGGCACCTCTAGCTAATGATACAATGAGAAAGAAGAATTCTGAATGGCTTGGACCACATAAGGAAGTTAATATGAGGCTGTTGGACAGAACACTTTCTGGCGCTATAAAAGGCAAAAAAACGATTGATATTCCTCATATTGATTATGATACGAATATTGAGACGGTCGAAAAGATAAATATTGAAAATGTCAAAGTCATTATTGTTGAAGGCACATACACATCACTACTAAAACATATTGATACGAGAATATTTATTGATGCAGACTACAAAGACACGCTAAAATTCAGAAAACTAAGAAGCCGTGGAAATGAAGTAAACGATCCGTTTGTTGAAAATATACTTGAAATGGAGCATAAGATTATTGCCGGACACAAATATCTGGCAGATTTTATTATTGACAAATATTACGATGTTATTTCTATAAAATAGTTTAGTTAAACAAGACTCTATATGGCTGTAAAAAACAAAGTTCAACTGATTACCTATCCCGATTCTTTGGGTGGAAATCTGAAAATATTAAGCGAAGTACTAAATAAATATTTTACTGATATTTTTGAAGGTGGAATTCATATTCTTCCTCCATTTCCGTCCTCGGGCGACCGTGGATTTGCACCTTTAACTTACCTCGAAATAGATCCAGCCTTTGGTAGTTGGAATGATATTCGAACGATAGGTGAAAATTTTGACGTTTTAGTCGATTTAATGGTTAATCACATTTCTAAGCAGTCCGTTTATTTTCAGGATTTTCTAAAGAATGGACGCACTTCTGAATTTGCCGACTTGTTTATCACACTTGATAAAATATGGCTGGACGGAGTGCCAGTTCAGGAAGATGTGGATAAAATGTTCCTGCGCAGAACAGAACCCTATTCAACTTTTCAAGTTGGTGAAAGCGGTGAGCAAATTAAGGTTTGGACCACTTTTGGTAAACAAAATCCATCTGAACAAATTGATTTGGATATCAATTCGGCACTAACAAAAAAACTGCTGACCGATTTTATGGTCAACTTTAGCAAGCAAAATATTAAAATAGTAAGGCTCGATGCGGTTGGTTATATCATCAAAAAATTGGGAACTAGCTGCTTTTTTGTTGAGCCTGAAATTTATCGGTTTATGGACTGGATAAGCGATCTGGCTAATTCGCTGAATATAGAACTACTTCCTGAAGTTCATTCGCATTATAGCATTCAGTACAAACTGGCAGAAAAAGGGCACTGGATTTATGATTTTATTTTACCCTATTATGTTCTCGAAACATTGATTAACCGTTCGGGGAAAAAGTTGTGCGATTACCTGCGGGTAAGGCCTCACAAGCAGTTTACCATGCTCGATTGTCATGATGGTATTCCTCTAAAACCGGATTTAGACGGTTTGGTTAGCAGTGCCGATGCTCGTAAAATTGTGGATGTTTGCATGGAGAGAGGTTCAAATTTAAGCTTGATTTTTTCCGACAAACATAAAAGTGAAGATGGTTTTGATGTCCACCAGATAAGGTGTTCGTTCTATTCCGCGCTTGATTGCAACGACGATGCTTATTTGGCAGCTCGCGCCATTCAGTTTTTCACTCCAGGCATTCCGCAGGTTTATTATGTAGGGTTGCTTGCCGGCGAAAACGATACTGAAAATGTTCTGAAAACAGGCGAAGGAAGAGAAATAAACAGACACAATTTCACGGTTGGTGAGATTGATGAAGCAGTGAATAAGCCTGTTGTGCAACGATTAATGAAACTAATTCGTTTCCGCAACCAATATCCGGCATTTGATGGTACATTTACAGTTTCGGAAACGTACGATGATCAGATTTTACTGTCGTGGAAAAAAGACGAATTGTATTGCAGATTAAAAATTGATCTAAACACATATTCTACCCAGATTAGCTATTTGGGTGAAGATGGTCAAACAGTTGAATTTAAAGTCTAAACTAGTTATCTAAAATCTAATACATGAATACGCAATCACACAATATCGTCCATCAAAACTTAACCATTATCAAATGGTTGACTTTTCTAATGTTTATGATGTTTGCAATGACTACGGATGCTGTAGGTGTAATTATTCCTGAGGTTATGAAGCAGTTTCATCTAAGCATGACTGCCGCCGGATTAATGCATTATGCTCCAATGATAGCCATTGCCCTTGCCGGTATTTTTCTTGGTTTTCTGGCAGATAAATTCGGGCGTAAAAAAACAATCATCATTGGACTAGCACTTTTTTCGGTCAATTCATATTTGTTTCTACTAGGAAATACATTCGCATTTTTCCTTGGTCTTTTGATTATTTCCGGAATTGCGATCGGTGTATTTAAAACTGCAGCATTGGCTCTTATCGGTGACATTTCAAAATCGACTACTGAACACACTTCAACAATGAATGCAGTTGAAGGTTTTTTTGGAGTTGGAGCCATTATAGGTCCTTTTATTGTTACCTATTTACTGAAAACAGGCGTTGACTGGAAATGGCTGTACGTTGTTGCCGGATCTTTGTGCATTGTATTGATTGTGATAGCTCTGATGGTAGAATACCCGAAAACAAAAAAAACTACCGAAGATCCCATAAATCTGAAAGCAACCTTGTCGATGATGAAGGATCCTTATGCATTGGGATTCTCCTTGGCTGCTTTTCTGTACGTATCGGTTGAATGTGCTATATATGTTTGGATGCCAACCCTTATTGCAGGTTATAACGGCAGTGCTGTGTTTATTGCCACCTATGCACTCTCCATCTTTTTTATTCTTCGTGCCGGCGGGCGTTTCCTTGGAGCATGGTTAATGGCACGCTTCAACTGGGCATTAGTATTAAGTATATTTAGTTTTTTAATATTTACATGCTTTCTTGGCAGTGTGATTGGAGGAATTGGCTTTGCAGTTGTTTTGCTCCCGCTTTCCGGATTGTTTATGTCGGTTATTTACCCAACCATTAACTCTAAAGGGATTAGTTGTTTTCCAAAAGCAAGACACGGATCAGTAGCTGGTGTAATTCTCTTTTTTACAGCCGCCGGTGCTGCTTTAGGTCCACTACTAATGGGGGCGGTAAGCGATGCTTTCGGTCATAATGCTAAATATGGATTTGTGCTGGCTACCGTTTTCTCAGGATTATTGTTGACCGGTGTATTGATAAATTTGGTCTTTAATCCAACTAAACGCAGGCTTCAGAAACTTGATCAAAGCGAATATTAATTGTGTATTTTCTTTGGCTTACGAGTTAATTTCTTTTCTGCTTCCATCTGCGCTCTCGATTTGCTTTGCGTAACAATGTACACACCGGCAAAAACAAGTATGCCCGACAGGGCTTTTTCGTATCCGAAAACATCCATGCCAATGGCCACAGCGAGCAGTGATGCCACTACAGGTTGAACATAATTGTACATGCTCAGCGTGGTTGGTCGAAGCACTTTTTGCCCGATAGGAATAAGCAAATAACCCAGAAACGTAGCAAAAATAACCATATACCCGATGCGCCAGTAAGTATTAGCACTCAGCAATGTAAAATCGGTTTGCATCAATGGCTTATAGCAGAATGGCCAACATACAATGGTGGCGAACAAAAACATCCATTTCATAATGGTGACAGCCGAATACCTCGTTATCACGTTTTTGAAAACAGTGAGGTAGATAGCAAATGAAAAAGCAGCCGAAAAGACAATTAAATCGCCCCAGAAATTCCCATTTCCGGTATGCTGTGTATGACTGCTGAAAACTAACAATAAAGCTCCAGAAGCACCCACCACTACTCCTACAGCTTTCATCAACGTAATAGGTTCTTTGATGATGATGGCTGCCAGTATCATTGTAAGAATCGGCAACATGGTCACAACAATGGATGCATCGATGGGTGAAGTCATGGATAAACCCACAAAAAAGGGAAGCTGATTCAATGTCAGGGCAAAGAATGATGCAAGAAATAGAAGAAAAATATCTTTTGGCGGCACATGCTCCTTTTTAGTGAATAATGAAACCACCCAAAATAATAACATTCCACCCGCTAACCTAAAAAATGTAAGTGTAAACGGACTAAGTATTTCGGGCATCAATGCTCTGGAAATAGGATTGTTTATCCCAAAAATAACATTGGCCGAAAATAGAGCTATGTGCCCTGTAAGTTTTTTATTCTCCATATTTTTTAATAAGACTGTAAAGGTACTAATTTAGAGATAAAAACAAAGATGAAAGACATAAAGAACATAGACGAAAGAACTAAGAGGCGGGACATTTATCTGGCAATGTGCTATAGCCATCATTAATCGTTCGTAAGCAATAATGACTACCAATGTGTACAAATACCAAAATACACAACGAATAAGCATTTGATTATTTGCTTATTCCGAGAATAGTGCTTAGTTTTGTAGTCCAACCAATAATTATTTCAGATGAAACGCAATCCTAAAGAAGAACGATCACTTTTCCCCGAAGAGTGTTTGTTGCGCGAAATAGCCCGGCAACCGCGATTGTCAATCGGACTTCCTAAAGAAAATGCACTTGTTGAAACACGTTTGGGCCTTACCCCCGAAGGTGTAGCCATTGTTACGGAAGAGGGTCACAGTGTGTATGTACAGCGTGGTGCAGGTGAACCAATGTCTTACTCCGACTTACAATACAGTGAAGCGGGCGCTTATCTGGTGGACGATGCAGCCGAAGTGTTTGGTGCTGATATGGTACTGAAAATAGCCCCTCCTACTCTCGCTGAGCTTAACCTTATGCACGATCGCTCCACTCTGTTTTCGATGCTGCAACTCAGCAATTTGTCGGCAGAATGCATACGTTTGATGATGAAAAAGAAGATGAATGCCATTGCATATGAGTTGATTCAGGACGAACAAAAGGCATTTCCAGTGGTGAATTCTATTTCTGAGATTGAAGGAAATACGGCTATTGCTGTTGCAGCAGAACTAATGAGCAACGAGCATGGAGGCAAAGGAATCTTACTGGGTGGGGTAGCTGGAATTACACCTACCGAAGTATTGATTCTCGGAGCAGGAATTACTGGTTCGGTGGCTGCGCGAACAGCTCTGGCTTTAGGTGCTCAGGTAAAAGTTTTTGATCATGATATAAGCAAACTTCGCAAAATTCAGCATTACCTTGGGCAGCGGGTCTTTACCTCGGTAATTCATCCAACTGTGCTTATAAGATCCTTGGCTACTGCCGATGCCGTAATCGGCAACCTTCGATATATTAATGGTTCGGAACGCTTTATGGTGTCTGAAGAATTGGTAAAAACAATGAAACCCGGTGCCATCATTATTGATATGAGTATTGATCAGGGCGGTTGTTTCGAAACATCCGAATGCAGAACACTTCAACACCCAATATTTGAGAAATATGGTGTTATTCATTATTGTGTCCCCAATATTTCTGCCCGTGTGGCGCGTACTTCGTCAATGGCACTGAGTAATATCTTTGCACCAATGCTACTCAAAATCGCCTGTTCGGGTAGCCCAAATTCTGCTATTACCGAAAGTGTAGGGTTTCGTCATGGCGCATTTATTTACAGTGGTGTATTGGTCAATCGGCTTATTGGTGACTATTATAATATCCCTTCGAATGATATTGGGTTGTTAATTGCCGGATACTATTAAATATTTCTTTTGATCATAATAACGATTTGTCATAATTTCAAGTTTTAGTCATTTAGATTGAACCGAACATTAAGAAACTGTTTAAAAATAAACGTTAATGCAGTAAGCCATATGGTTTTCAGTCAAATAGAAATGTATCAGTTTTTTTGAAATAGGAACTATCTTATTTTTTCCATTCTTTTTTGTCTATTTGCACCTTTATTTTGCTCAAATAGCCCGCTATTTTTCGAAAAAACAAAGCTACAACTAGACAAAAAATAATTGAAAACAATTTAAGATTTATTTTTAAACAGTTTCTAAGTTCTCTGTTCTATTTAAAACGTCCATTTATTGAATTCAAGAGTGCATTTCTGACTCGCGCTAAACTGTTCTTTTTTACCCCCAAATGACAATAAGATAGTAGTCTATTGCCAACTACATTGTTTTTTTTATATCTTTGCAAGCCAATTTTGCAGCTAAAATGACAGAAATGTTTAGAAATAAATATGCTGTTGTTTTGTAAAATCTTTAACTCTCAATTAAGTCACCTATGTCGCAGACACAAGAATATGAAATGCTATCCGATGATGATCAAATTCAAAAGGAGTTTGATGCGCTACTTGATGATTACAGCAAAACCAATCACCGACAGAAAGTTGAACTTGTAACCAGAGCTTTCAACTTTGCTAAAGCTGCGCACAAGGGTATCAAGCGACGATCTGGCGAACCTTATATCATGCATCCACTTGCAGTTGCCCGCATTGTGGTTCGTGAAATTGGCTTGGGTTCTACTTCCATTTGTTCTGCCTTGCTTCACGATGTGGTGGAAGATACCGATTATACGGTAGAAGATATTAGTAATCTTTTTGGTCCGAAGATTGCTCAAATTGTAGATGGACTGACAAAAATTTCGGGTGGTGTATTTGCGGAAAGAGCTTCCGAGCAAGCCGAGAATTTTCGAAAACTCCTCCTTACCATGTCTGATGACATACGTGTTATTCTGATAAAAATTGCCGACCGACTTCACAACATGCGCACATTGGGTTCCATGCCCTCTGCCAAACAATATAAAATTGCTGGCGAAACGCAATATATCTACGCTCCACTCGCTCACCGTTTAGGACTTTTCCGCATTAAAACCGAACTCGAAAATCTGAGCTTCAAATTTGAACACCCCGATACATATCACGATATTGAAGCCCGATTGGCCGATGATGAAGTAGCTCGTAATCTTTTCTATAAAGAATTTTCTCAACCGATTTACGATAAACTGACTGGAATGGGGTATGAATTTACCCTTCGTGCCCGAATAAAATCCATTTATTCTATCTCGAGAAAAATGGCCGCGCGTAACATCCCTTTCGAAGAGGTATATGATATACTGGCTTTGCGTATTGTCTTTAAACCGCGCACCGGCATGAATGAGAAGGATCAATGTTGGATGCTTTATTCTGCGCTAACGGCACTATACAAACCTCACCCCGAACGCATTCGCGACTGGGTAAGTACGCCTAAAGCGAATGGGTATGAAGCTTTGCACGTTACCGTAATGGGGCAAGGTGGAAAATGGGTAGAAGTGCAAATTCGTAGTGAGCGAATGAATGATATTGCTGAAAAGGGTCTGGCTGCCCACTGGAAGTACAAATCTGGTGTTGCAGATGAGTCGGAACTTGATAAATGGTTGAAGACCATTAAAGAATTACTGGATAATCCTGAGCCCAATGCGCTCGATTTTATGGATACGTTCAAATTGAATCTTTTTGCCTCCGAAATTTTTGTTTTTACTCCAAAAGGTGAAATCAGAACCATTGCTCAAGGTGCTACAGCACTTGATTTCGCTTTTTTACTTCACTCCGACTTAGGCAACCACTGCATTGGAGCGAAGGTTAATCATAAGTTGGTTCCGCTAAGCTATTCGTTAAGTAGTGGTGACCAGGTAGAAATTCTGACTACCAGAAAACAAACCCCTCAGCCTGAATGGCTCGACTTTGTGACTACTGCAAGAGCAAAAGCTAAACTTCGCGCTCTGTTTAAAAAAGAGGAAAAAGTGCAAATTGCAGAGGGGCAAAAACGAATAGAAACTGTCCTAAAAGCACTCCATCTTGATGCAGAAAATGAAAATATTGTTCGCATTCTTAATCACTACAGTATTACGCAGCGAAATGAGTTGTATCTACAGGTAGGAAAAGGGCTTTTGAATTTAGATGATCTGAGCAAAATTGTATTTAAACAAAAAGCTCAAAATGTTTTTGTAAAATATCTCAAATTACCTTTTGGAGGTTCCTCCGATATGCCGAAGCACGAAACGGTGCCGATTGACAGTAAGGTAGATCGAAAAAAAACATTTAAACTTACCGAAGAAAACGCAGGAAAGACATATAAATTGGCAGAATGTTGTCACCCAATTCCCGGCGATGATGTACTTGGCTATGTTGATGATTCTGAGTCAGTGATTATTCATAAGCGTCAATGTCCGGTGGCCGACAAGCTAAAAACCAGCTATGGCGAACGCATTATTTCAGCCGATTGGGCAACCCATAAAGTACTTTCGTTTGTGGAAGTGCTCGAAATTAAAGGTATTGACAAAAAAGGAATACTTATTCAGATTCTCAAAGTAATTACCGAGGCTTATGCCGTAAATATTCAAAAAATGAATATCGAAACCGAAGCCGGTATATTTGTTGGGCGTTTTTTCATTTATGTGCATGACACGGAAGATATAAATAATCTTTGTCGAGACATAATGAAAATAAAAGAAATTAATTCGGTGCAAAGGGTGCAGGAATAAAAAGAGATAAGTGCGCGGTAATTAGTGTCGGTCTATCGTCTTCGACTAACTATTTATAAATAAGCACTTTTGTCGTAATACAGCTAGACAGCTTATTGCTTTTTGAAGTCTTTGTCTTAATTTATGCATTGATTTGTAATGAATACATCTCAATAAAAGTTTTTTATGTTCCTACTATTTTGGTAGTCGCAAATAATGTGTAAATTTGCACGCAATAATTTTCGTAGTAGGATATATAGCTAATTGTCATGCTAAATGCCAATTGTGCAAGGTGTTTCCTCTGAAAATCGAAACATAAAACTAAAAATGCTATGTCATTTATTGCTGAAAGAGTTCAAATTGAAGGTTTGACGTTTGACGATGTACTTCTGGTTCCCGCCTACTCTGATGTTTTGCCCCGTGACGTAAATCTTACCACCCGCTTTTCACGCCGTATCGAGTTAAAAATTCCTATAGTTTCTGCTGCAATGGACACTGTTACCGAATGTAAAATGGCAATTGCCATCGCTCGTGAAGGTGGAATTGGTGTGATTCATAAAAATATGACTATTGCCGAGCAGGCCAAACAAATAGAAATTGTAAAACGTGCCGAAAATGGTATGATTTCCAATCCTGTAACTATTCGCAAAGGTGCTACAGTTGGTGATGCGTTGGCTTTAATGGGCGAATATAAAATTGGTGGAATCCCGGTTATAGACGAAAATGGGTATCTTGTTGGTATTGTTACCAACCGCGATTTACGTTTCCAACGCGATATGACCATAGAAGTGGATGACATAATGACCAAAGATAATTTGATTACCACTTCGCGTTTTACCAATCTGGAAGCTGCTGCAGATATTTTGCAACAATATAAAATTGAAAAACTACCGGTTGTTGATAAAGACAATAAATTGGTTGGTTTGCTTACCTATAAAGATATTACAAAAGCAAAAGATAAGCCATGTGCATGTAAAGACGCTCAAGGTCGTTTGCGTGTAGCAGCAGGTGTTGGCGTTACTGCCGATGTTTTCGAAAGAGTTGATGCATTGGTAGCTGCCGGTGTTGATGCCATTGTTATTGATACAGCGCATGGTCATTCAAAAGGTGTTATTGAAACATTGAGACAAGCTAAACTCCGCTATCCACAAATTGATATTATCGTTGGAAATATTGCCACCGGTGAAGCAGCTTTGGCGTTGGCCGAAGCAGGTGCAGATGCTGTGAAAGTAGGCATCGGACCGGGTTCAATTTGTACTACACGTGTTATCGCCGGTGTAGGTGTTCCACAATTATCTGCCATTCACGAAGTGTCTAAAGCATTAAGAGGAACCGGTATCCCGGTTATTGCCGATGGTGGTATCCGTTATTCTGGAGATATTGTAAAAGCATTGGCCGCAGGTGCAACTACCATTATGGCAGGGTCGCTTTTTGCAGGAGTGGAGGAATCGCCGGGCGAAACAATTATTTTCAACGGTCGCAAATTTAAATCGTACCGCGGTATGGGTTCACTGGAAGCAATGGAAAAAGGATCGAAAGATCGCTATTTCCAAGAGAACGAAGATGATATGAGAAAAATGGTACCAGAGGGAATTGCGGCACGTGTTGCTTTCAAAGGTTCATTATTCGAAGTTGTATATCAAATGATTGGTGGTTTGCGTGCCGGTATGGGTTACTGCGGTTCACATACCATCGAGGAATTGCACCATGCTAAATTTACTCGTATTACAAATGCCGGTGTGACCGAGAGTCACCCACACGATGTAACAGTAACGAGCGAAGCACCCAATTATAGCCGTGTTGAATAGTTATAGTTGTTTTGGGTTTTTAAATTTGATTAAAAGAAAATATCACGAACCAGTATTTGTAGTAATAGACACAACAATAGCAAATTACATCCGTTTACAACTTAGTTGTAGTCGTTCTGTTTTAATTGCTGGAGTTGGTCATTCATTAGAATTATCATTTTAAATATTTATGAAACCATCTGTAATTACTTTAGTTGCCATTCTAGTATTCTCGGGCTGTTTGTTTGCACAGGGATCTGATCCGGTGTTGATGACTATTAACAATAGACCTGTATTGAAGTCTGAATTTGAGTATATTTATAATAAAAACAATACGAATAATTCGTTAGACAAAAAGACATTGGACGAATATGTAGATTTGTTTGTAAATTTCAAATTAAAGGTGGAGGATGCTAAGGCGAAAGGGATTGACACCACACGTGCTTTCATTTCTGAACTGGCAGGCTATCGTTCACAACTCACAAAGCCTTATTTGACCGACGCAAAAGTAGAGGAAGCTGTTTTGCTTGAGGCTTATAACCATTTGAAAGAAGATGTTGATGTGAGCCACATTCTTATTCAGATTCCTCAAAATGCTGCTCCTGCTGATACGTTAAAGGCTTGGAATACGATTCAATCTATTTTGAAACGTGTTCAAAAGGAAGATTTTGATAAGGTTGCAAAAGAAGTTTCGGAAGATCCTACCGCTGCAAAAAATGCTGGTCATTTAGGATTTATTTCTGCTTTCAGAACAGTGTATCCTTTTGAATATGCAGCTTACAACACTCCTGTAGGTTCATTGTCAAAGGTATTTCGTTCTGCATTTGGTTATCATATTATCAAAGTACATGGTCGGCGTAATTCTTTGGGCGAAGTGACGGTTGCGCATATTATGTTGTTTACATCAAAAGGAGATATTGCGAAAAATAAAGCTGCAAAGTTTACGGCTGATTCGCTTTATAAACGTGTTTTGGCGGGTGATGATTTTGGAGCGTTGGCTACTAAATACTCGCAAGATAAAAGTTCGTCGGTTCGTGATGGTGAATTGCCGGCTTTTACTACCGGACGCATGGTACCCGAATTTGAAGCTGCAGCTTTTGCATTGAAAAATATTGGCGACGTAAGTACACCTATTCAAACAGCTTATGGTTGGCATGTAATCAAATTGTTGAACAAGAAAGGTGTTGATTCATTTGAAAGCATGAAGGAAGATCTGGAGCGTAAAGTGAAACGTGATGAACGTGCTAGCTTGGGTCAGCAGGCATTGTTACGGAGATTACGTGTAGATTACGACTGCAAAGTAAATTATGCTAATGTGCAAGAGTTTACAAAATTGGCAGGTAAAGTTGATTTGAACGACTCTACATTCAAAGTACAAGCGAGCAAATTGAACAAACCTTTGTTTAGTTTTGCAGATAAAAACTATTTGCAAGCTGATTTTGCGAAGTATTTGAAAGAGCATAAGGAATCGCAAAAAAGCACCGCATCGGAACTGATTGACGATAAATTGGATGCTTTTATTGATGCCGAATTATTGACATATGAAGACTCGCAACTAGAAAAGGAGCACTCTGAATTTCGGTACTTGATGAAGGAATACCATGATGGAATTCTTTTATTTGAAATTAGTAACAATGAAGTCTGGGAAAAAGCCTCGAAAGATACCGAGGGTTTGAAAAGATATTTTAATGCACACAAAGCAGATTATACATGGAAAGAACCGCATTACAAGGGTTCAATAATCTCGTGTAGAAACAATGTGACTTTCAAAATTGCAAAATCATTAGTGCGCAAATCGAATACAGATTCGATAGACAAGTATCTTCGGAGTCGTTTAAACGATAGTATTCAATATGTAAAGATTGAAAAAGGACTTTTTGCAAAAGGAGAGAATAAAGTAATAGACAAAGAAGTTTTCAAGTCGAAGGAAGATTTAATTCCTTCTAAAGATTTTCCTTTTGTGTTTGTTTCTGGAAAAATGCTCAAAAAAACTCCTGAAGACTATACCGACGTACGTGGTTTAGTAACTGCCGATTATCAAGAATACCTGGAAAAAGAGTGGATTAAGACTCTTCGTGCCAAATATAAGGTTATAGTTGACCAAAATATTTTGAAAACGGTTAAGAAAAACTAATAATTTCTCAAACGCAAAAATAAAAGTCCTACCTTTGGATTTTATTTTTGCGTTTTTTTATTCAACTCTCAATCTGGCTCAAATACTGTAGATGATTAAGACTTTTTTCTTGCCAATTCTTTCTGTTATAATGGTTTTATTTTCTTCGTGTGGCTCAAAGGTTGCAGATGGAAATAAGTCGCCGTTATTAGAAGTGGAAGGTAAATTCTTGTACTACGAAGATATCCAGCAGGTCATTCCTCCAAACGTAAATAAGGTCGACAGTGCTCAAATTGCCAAAAGCTATATTCGTAAATGGGTGACCGACGTACTTTTGTACGAAAATGCGAAGAGAAACATTACGAATAAAAGCGAGATTGATGAATTAGTAGAAAACTATCGGAAATCGTTGACTATTCATCAGTATCAGCAAAAAATGATTGAACAACGCCTTCCGAAAGAGCCTTCTGACGAGGAGTTGAAGGCCTTTTACGATAAATATAGCAGTCAGTTGTTGCTAAAAGAGAATGTAATTAAAGGGTTGCTGTTGGTTGTTCCGGCAAAAGCACCACAAATTGCCAATGTACGAAGTTGGGTGCAATCGGCAAATGTAAAAGCGTTAGGAAGTATTGAGAAATACAGCATTCAAAACGCCATAAGCTACGACTACTTTGGTGATAAATGGGTGCCTTTTTCGGAGGTATTAAAAAAAATGCCCATCAAGGTTGAGAATCCTACCAGTTATATTTCCTCCAATCGTTTTGTCGAAGTTTCGGATAGCACGCACCGGTATTTCCTTCGGATTATTGGATATAAAAACACAGGAAGTGTAGAGCCATTAGAGATGTCGAGAGATAGGATTATCAATATATTGCTAAATAAAATGAAAGGTGAATTTATCTCGAAGTTTGAAAACGATTTGTATGATGATGCCATCAAGGACGAGAATGTCACTTTTTTCAAGAGAAAGAAATAACAAATGTTTACAGTCGGATAAAGCGGCTGTTGAAAATCAATTTAAAATATAAAAAGGAATTAAAAACACGCATAACGTCAACTTGTAAATATGAAAAAAATAATTTTAGCGCTTTCTTTACTTTTAAGCATTGCCCCAATTAAAATGCTAGCCCAGAAAAATATTATTGATGAAGTAATATGGGTTGTTGGTGACGAATCGATTCTTAAATCGGAGGTTGAGGAGCAAAGGCTACGTGCAGAATATGAAAAAACACCACTTGAGGGAGATCCATATTGCGTAATCCCAGAACAAATGGCTATTCAAAAATTGTTTTTGCACCAAGCTGCTATTGATAGTATTACGGTAAATGAATCTGCTGTCAACAATCAGGTTGAAAGTCAGTTGAACTACTATGTATCGCAAATCGGATCGAAGGAAAAGGTGGAAGAGTATTTCCGTAAACCGACATCCGAATTACGTGAGGACTTACGTGATATGATTCGTAACCAACAGTTAATCCAACAAATGAGATCGAAGTTGGTCGAAAATATTAAATCAACACCGGCCGATATTCGCCGTTTTTTCAATAAAATTTCTACTGATAGCATACCAACCGTTCCTGCTCAGGTTGAATTGCAAATTGTTAGTTTCGAACCTCCCGTTCCACTCGAAGAGTCGACCCGTATTAAAGATCGTTTGCGCGATTTCACCGAACGCGTAACTTCAGGTACAACTGATTTCTCGGTTTTGGCACGTATTTACTCAGAGGATACCGAAAGTGCAAAACGTGGAGGTGAACTTGGTTTTATGGGACGTGGTCAGCTGGTTCCGGAATTTGCAACCGTTGCGTTCAATTTGTTGGATCCTAAAAAAGTATCTCGTATTGTTCAAACAGAATTTGGCTACCACATTATTCAGCTCATCGAAAAACGCGGTGATAAAATTAATTGTCGTCATATCTTGCTAAAACCTCGTGTTTCTATTGAACAAAAGACCAAAGCTATTCACAATCTCGACTCTATTTCGAACCTTATTCGTGATGGTAAAATCACTTTCGAACAAGCTGTAATGGCTTACTCGCAAGATAAAAACACAGCGTTGAATGCAGGTTTGATGCTACATGAAAAAAATCAGGAGATGATATCGAAATTCGAATTTCAGGATTTACCGGCCGAAGTAGCTAAAGTTGTTTACGGTATGAATATTGGCGAAGTTTCTAAACCATTTTCAATGATAAGCCCAACTACAAATAAAGAAGTGGTAGCAGTTGTGAAAATCAAATCGAAAGTGGAAAATCACAAGGCTAATCTAACCGACGATTATCAGATGCTAAGAGGTTTATATGAAGAAAAGGAAAAGCAAGATTTCATTACCAATTGGATAGTGAAGAAACAAAAGGAAACGTATATCAGTATTGATCCGGCATGGAAAAATTGCAAATTTCTTTATCCGGGTTGGGTTAAATAACTCATTTTAGACGTATAAATTCACACATTCGACCCCGTTACTTTGAGTAACGGGGTCGATAAATATAAAATATATTTTGAGAACTCCGATTTTAAAACGCATTTTCAATACCAGGCACACTTTACTTTACGTATTTCTGTGCTTGTTTTTTGTGATACTTCATGCGCAAATTCGTCCCAGACAATTGCGTAAGGAAATGTTGCAAAGCCAAGTGCAAGTAAAACCTACTCAGAAAGGGAAAAAAAATAAACCACGACCCACTACAAAAGTAACACAAGATGCAAAGATGTTGGCACCAATTGCCAACCCGTTAAAGAATCGTAATGCTGCTTTGGTTTATTTGGAAAACTCGGAGACTTTGTCTTACGATAAAGTTTTACGTCCTGATGTGCAGATGCTAAAAGGGTCAGTGAAATTTCGCCACGGCAATACGGTGATGTATTGTGATAGTGCTTATTTTTATGAGGGTGCCAACTCGCTTGATGCTTTTGGTAATGTGCGCATTGTGCAGGGCGATACACTTTTTGTATATGGTGATATATTGTATTACGACGGGAATATAAAATTAGCTCGCTTGCGTCATAATGTAAAAATGGTAAACCGTAGAACCACGCTGACTACCGACAGTTTGAATTACGACCGGGCGGCCAATCTGGCTTATTATTACACCGGCGGTAGAATAGTGGATGACGTGAATACGCTTACCTCTATTTGGGGGCAATATTCGCCTACAAGCAACGAAGCGTTGTTTAAAAACAAAGTAACCCTTGTGAACAAGAACTTTACGATGGAGTCGGACACGCTGAAATACAATACTAAAACGAGTGTTGCTAATATTGTGGGACCAACGCATATTTTATATAATAAGGAAACAGATATCTACTCTAATAGAGGTTGGTACAATACGTCAACTGAGCGGATGATGTTGCTCGACCGATCCTTGGTGAAGCAGAAGGACGGGAAATCTATGGTGGGCGATACCATTTTCTATGATAAAAAGCTAAAGTTTGCCGAAGGCTTCAAATGGGTGGTGCTCAATGACACGGTGCAAAAGGCCACGCTAGTCGGTAATTATGTGAATTATAACGAGAACTTGAAGAAAGGCATGGCTACCGATTCTGCCATGTTGGTGGATTGGTCGAGTAAGGATACCATGTATGTGCATGCCGATACGCTCTACACCTTCAAGGATTCGATTTACGACGCCGCCCGTGGTATAAACAATGTTCGTATCTATCGCTTCGATGTGCAGGGCTTGTGCGACTCGCTAGCCTATTCTGCCCGCGATTCCATTCTGAATATGTACGGAGCACCTGTTCTTTGGAAAGATAATAATCAGCTTTCGGGCGAGTTTATACAAGCTTTTACCAAGAATCAGAAAGTGGTGAAGGTGGATATCAAAAAGTCAGCCATGGCTATTCAGCATCAGGACTCCATCTATTTCAATCAACTGTCGGGGAAAGAAATTATAGCGCATCTTGACAGTGGACAACTGAAACGTGTGAATGTGAATGGAAATGCAGAGACCATTTATTATCCCGTCGATGATAAGGACTCCACCATTATAGGGGTCAATAAAACTCAGAGTAGTTTTGTGGTTATGTACATGAAGAATAAAAAGGTGGATCGAATTGTGATGACGTCAGCTTCTAACGGCAATATGTATCCACTCGGACAACTCTCGGGTGCCGATTTATTACTCAAAAACTACAAATGGCTTGATGACCAGCGCCCCAAAAAGAAGGAAGATGTGTTGAAAACATACCCCAAAACCGGAGCTAAGACAGATGCGGGAAAAGACGCAAAGAAAGATGCGAA
>Ga0209123_1000811_pt1 | contig 36055 bp, 39 predicted proteins | sample BarGraIncu00431A_FD_184500 | JGI IMG/M metagenome (GOLD analysis project Ga0209123, IMG submission 184500) | Arctic peat soil microbial communities from Barrow, Alaska, USA - Barrow Graham LP Incubations 004-31A (SPAdes) (version 2) | ecosystem: Environmental > Terrestrial > Soil > Wetlands >... | reverse complement strand
AAAACCGGGTGGCGAATTGAGGGGGAAAAAGGGGCCGCAGTGGTACTTGGTCTCAATGCCAGTACTCTTCGCGCCCGAATGCGGAAGTATGGCCTCGCCCGCGAGTAAAGGGAATCTAATTTCAATCTACTCTATCAGACCTCGATCCATCCCCCTCCCCCCTAGCCAGGCATTCACTTCTTCCGACATCACATTTTAGCGTTCCTAGGCCATTGGGTGGCAATATGGCGCTTTTTACAGCTTGGTGGTCACTACCCCATGTAGTGCGGTAATTATCACCTCAGCCCAGAATTTGTCCCCGTCCTTCCTGACCCGCCACCCCTCGTCAGTAGTCTGCCCATTGGCTGCGGTTTTTTTGAGATTTTCCTCGGGCTTGCCGGCACGTATGTCCTCTTCGGTATAAAGACAAGAGAAATGTTTTCCGATGATCTCCTCAACCCGATAGCCTTTTGTGCGTTCAGCTCCTGCGTTCCAACTCTTGATGTACCCGTTTATATCCAGAGTGAAAACCGCGAAATCTTTCAGCCGTTCATTCCTCGCTTTCTTTAGTTCCTGGATTGCCTTTTCTAGGTCAACGCCGAGTGCAGACATGGATTCGCCCCCATTGGAAATGTCAATGTGACAAACCTATAATACGCCTAATATTGATCTTGCGTTGTGCAAATGAGCGACTGTATCCCGCCGAACGTGTCGGCTCTCGAAACTCGCTGTTTTGGTCGGCCAATACAAGGGTGGTTTTCGAGAATGTCGCATCAAAGGCAGTGTTGAGGTGGCAAGTATTCTCAATAAAGCCTCTTAAAAACGGTCGTTTCCGAGCAAGCACGTCCCTGGCCAACGGGCTTAACGTACTTTGCAGTCCGAATTCTGAGGCGACCCCATGAAGCTCGACTTTTTTACATACAAAACTATTTCTTTATTTTAATATATAAAACTATTTAACAACAAAACCCAGCGAAAACCTCTTTTGACGGTTTTTTTTGGCTCACGGTCATATAACGCCTTGGAAATGGCCAAGTAACTGTCCGCCAAATTCTAAGGTAGAGATTTAGCAGGTAGCACCTTGATGTACTGTCGCCAGAGTCTCGTTGCTATCCTCTATTTGAATTTGTAAGGATCTGAGGGCCAAAATTTTCTGGACCGGTCGAATAGCTCTCTAAACTGAGCTGTTGGTGATGCTTCGGGGAACCATAGATTTGCCATTCCCAATTATCCGCAGCTAAGCCGATGCTTTTGAATATCAGCGGGTTTTTCGATTTGGGCCTTCCTCGCATTGTCATAGATTCCTTTGAATAATGGTACGTAAAATTACTTTGTAATAATAATATATATATTCATTACCAACCAAAAAAAGGGCCAGTTGCAAGGCGACCGGCTGTGATGGTCCTTTTTCCTTAATCCTCATTGGGCAGCATGATTGTGATAACCGGCTCTGTGTTGTCTTCAACAGCCCGCTTTTAAAAGCGGTGCTGATTGACTCCTCGAAAAAGTTTTTCGCGGTAGCTCTCCTCTTCGTTTAAGATCCGGCCGGTGGCCTGCTCTGCAGGCCACATTAAGGGCCGGCAATTGTTGCCTGATGGTTTACGGGTAGGGGTTTCAGATTCGAAGATCCGGCGTGGCCGGCAGGAGCCGGCCGTGAAGCGCCGGCACTTAGCTCAGCAGTTTCTCCCCTCCGATGAGGGGTGGGTGGTCGCTGGGCCGCGCATCAGCGCGGTGTGCCGGCGCACTTATTTTTTTTGGGTTTATAAAGCGCGGCGGGTTTTGTTTTGAGTCTTTGCAATACAGAACAATACAATACAAGAGGCCTGTGGATAACACCTGATAACAGGCATTTAGGCCCTTACAAGGGAAGGATCGGGAGACTTGGGCGGAAAGTTCGGGAGCCTAACAAGGAAGACTCGGGAACCTCCAAGGGAAGACTCGGGGGACTTAAAGGGAAGATCCGGGGAGTTTAAGTCTTGTAAGGAAGTCTCGGGAAACTTAAAGGGAAGATTCGGGGATCTTTCAGGGAAGAATAGGGGAGGCTATGTACCCTGCCGGACTAATCCATCACTCGGATCGTGGCAGCCAGTACTGCGCTGATGAATACCGAAAGCTCCTCGAACAGTTTGGCATGCTGACCTCGATGTCACGCAGAGGGAACTGCTATGACAACGCGCCGATGGAAAGCTTCTGGGGTAGCCTCAAAAACGAACGAGTGCAATCATCGTCGCTACGAAACCAGGTCTGAGGCTAAGGCCTCAATCCGAGAGTACATCGAGATATTTTATAACCGCCAACGGCGCCATTCGCGCCTCGGCAATCTAGCGCCAGCCGTATTTCACACCCAAGCTGTGCGCAGAACGCCTGAATGCAGTTATGGACCTCTTCGGCAATCTTACTTTTCAGAATGCGAAATCGGTACTTCGGCACCCAGACTATATGATATTGACAGTGCCATATGACATGCGATAGCCTCTTAAATCGGCTCATTTGTTACTCCTTTTCCTGAATTGTGGGGACAACTCAGTTTAAGGTTTAGCAGATGGGCCTTTTCAGGCAAAGCCAATTGACTCTGACCACGCCCAGAGGACGTGGGTTTTTAAGACTCACTAAACAAGCTGCGATTGTGTTCTTCAGCCTTAGGTTATGATTCATAGGTGGCTGAATTTAAACAGTAAAGGAAGCAACCGGGGAGTGGCAAAAGATGCCGACATAAAACTTGAAGGGAAGATTGGGGATAGATTTAAAGGCAAGATCGCGGTGGTCTCTCCAAGAGGGTAGGGCAGCAGAGGTTGTGAGAAGGCAAACTTAAAGGGAAGAACCGGGAAAACTTTATCTTTAAGGGAAAATTCGGGGAAGACTTTAAATGGCAATCCAACTAACTGTTTTTATTATATTTAACTGGGGTCAAATGCCCTCTTTAAGGGAAAGATCGGGGCGCGAGGAGCCAAGCTCCCTTAAGAGAGCGACTGCCAGGAGGCGACACGCAGGGTCTTAAACTTGCCAGCGTGTCAGTCATTTATCCTCTAAAAATGCCAGAGTCAGGTCTTAAAGGGAAGAAACGGGGGTTATTCATAGGTATTGGAGTTAGCGTTGTTTTTGACTTCCCCGATTGATGCCAGGCACCCGGATAGGTCTCTAAAAAATATTTTAAAGGGAAAATGCAGGATCACATTATTTCCTTTGAAAAAGGCCGGCATTGGTGTATCTTTCTCCACGCTAATCTTGTAGTGGGGGGAGCGAGTTTATGCCTGAAGAGCGAGATCCGATATTTGCAAATGAGCCGGAAAAGCCCGAGTACTCCCTTAAAAAGCACAAGTCCATAGTCCACAGAACACACCTGCCAACGGCCTTTCAGGAAAAAATTTTTAACGGTTTTTTGCTGGCGGCCAAGGTCGCCCTAAAAACCAACCAGGGGCACCCTGACCGTTTTTTCAAGGAAGGCTTCGTTACTTCCGAAAAATACATTACTAATTTCGCAGCGTTGAAAACTAACAACCGGGAGCATATCCTAAAGTCCATCGATTCGATCATGGACAGCGCGCTTAAATTCGACTTTTTCCACGAGAGCGACAAGTTTAATGAATTGCGCTGTTTCGCTCCTATCAGCGAGGTCCGGTATCTCCAAAATGGTGGGCTTCACTTTTTCCTGCCCCCAACGCTTGTAGAACTCCTCTCCAATCCGGAAACTTTCTATACCATAGATACCCAATTAACAAGTCGGCTCACGAGTGTGTATTCCATAGCGATCTATGAGCTGGGTTTGATCCACATGGGAGGAAGTGTAGAGTTTCAGCTGCCGGAGCTTAGAGAGTATATGGGCCTGGAGCCGACCGAGTACCCGACACCCAATGACCTTCGCCGTTACGTCATAGATAAAGGCTGCAGCGAGGTAAACCTCAAGTGCGATATCGCAGTCAAATACACAATGCTTAAAGAAGGGTGGGGGAGCAAGGTAAAGGGGGTGCGGTTTGAGTTCACGCCGTCTCTGGAGCCGTTGGAAATTCCGACAGACAATGTGCAACTTGAGCTTGTGGCGACCTTCTGCGCGGCACTGCCATTTAACCTAAGTGGGGAGTTGTTTGTCATCTCCATTCTGAAAAAGAGCCTGGAAGAGCACGGCGAGGATTGGGTGCTCTCGAACGTAGAGGCCTTCCTGCAGCGCATGAGCGCACCAGGGCAAGCGCCGGTAAAGCAGCCGGGGGCACTCTTTAGGACCACGTTCAAAAATGATTACGGAAAGGATATCCGTGACGCTAAGAAAGTCGCCAAAATTCTAAGGACGAGGAAGGCGAAGGCACCTGAACCGGAGGCCTCACATGAGGCTCAAGATGACCAGGTAGAGGCAACCAGGCTTAAAAACGAAAAGTACCTGGCCCACTTCAATGCCTTGAGTACGGAGGCCCAAGAAGAGATTCGGCAGAGCATCAGGAAGGATCCCCGGTTGATAGGGCCGGAAGAGTTCAAGATTGTGCATTACCTTTCGGAAGTCATGGGTGTGGAGATTTAATTTTTTATTGTTTTATATATAAGTATTTCTGACGTTTTGGGAGGTGACATAAATGGCGGATCTCACACAGTTTGCTGTCGGGGCGCAAAACCCACCACCGACTTCTACCGAAAGATCTCTTTTCGAGCTCATTCAACTCCATACTCAAAAACTCCGTCAAGCGGTAGACTCCGGCCGTGTCCCTCCTGGAGAGCTGCAATTGAGGGTTGCCGCCCTACATTCCAACCTAGTGAAAGTTTATGGGAAAGGGAGACCTGAATTTGTCAGCCTTAGCCCTAAAGGGTTTCAAGGGTTAAAGACACAGGATGAAATTCTGGAATTCACTGGAAAACTCGTCCCCAAGCTAGAGGCGATCGTAGGCTCTTTGGAGGATGCCGCGACAGGCTTTTTAAGTCCATCGGCATCACGAGAAAAGATTTTCATAGGGCACGGGAGATCCCCTTTATGGCGGGAGCTTAAGGACTTCATCCAGGACAGGCTGGGGCTTCCTTGGGATGAATTCAACCGTGAGGCCGTTGCTGGGTACAGTACGTTTGAGCGGTTGTCAGACATGCTGAGCCATGCCAAGTTCGCCTTTTTGATAATGACTGCCGAGGATGAACATACCGATAGTTCTCTCCATGCTCGCGAAAATGTCGTCCACGAGGTGGGGTTATTTCAAGGAAAACTTGGCCCTCGTAAGGCCATAATCTTCTTAGAAGATGGGTGCAAAGAGTTCAGCAATATCACAGGGCTTTGCCAGATTCGTTTTCCCAGAGGCCATGTATCAGCAGCTTTCGAGGAAATTCGAAGGGTTCTGGAGCGGGAAGGGATAGTCTGATGTTGAGGGGTAACGAGTTAAGAGTGAACACGGTAATTGATCAACGTCAACTACTATACGCCCGGGAGGTTCAATTGTCGCTGATCAGGTAATCGATGGAGGTTCGCCGACATGAATCGGAATGGGTGGCCGACATGGGCCGGAATCGGGGTTTGAAGTTCTGGAGCGTGTCACCAATGCTTTGCGCAGTCACGGCCAGCCGGTACTCACAGTCCCCCTCCTCTGGTTAGCCCGGGGTCTAGGGAGCAATGGAACGTAAAACCCGGTTAAGCGTAATGGGGGCAACGCAAGGATTCGTGAGGGAATGGGCAGCAAGCCCAATGCAGGGGGGGAACCAGGGATATCTGGCTGTAACGCGGAGTTCACACGCCACGTAGCGGTCGGCGTGGAACGATTTGAAATGTATCGGAGGCGTGCTGCTGCCTTCACAGTTCCGCGTCGAGCTCAATAGACTTCACAGCGACTTCCTGTCGGATGAGCCGTCCTGTTCGTCGATTGCGCACTTTGAATTTCAGCATAACCTTCTCCGACCTACCGTCCCTCAGCACATCCTGTTCCGTAACGTGCAGCTCCGGATCGATTAGTTCAATCTTGAACTTCGGGGCGATCCTCATTGGGACCGAAAAAATCAACCGATTCACTCCCTCACCGTTTGGGTGGTAGAGGACTAGTCCAGTCGACCCTGTGAGGGCCTGATGGAAGGCGATCATTGCCTGATCTTCCGCCATTTGCTGCCCAAGAAAGGGACCTCGTTCAGGCGTTAGGGTGGTGAAGTGCTTTTCGTAACCTGCGGGGACCGGAACGGGTTCCGCATCGACTGCAATGGATAGCGAGTAGCCCTCAGCATCGTAGCCGAGCTTGATAGCCTTCCCAGGCGGCACCAAGGCTGATGGGCCTATAAAGACTGAAAAAGACACCGGGCCATCACCTACATCCGATAGATCAAATACGGCATCTTCGTCGCCCAATGCGTCCGCATGAAGGTCCAGCTTGTCAAGTGCAGGAACGCGGTAGCCGTACACGCAAGTGGCTCGACTTGTGCGAGTAAGTGGCTCAATAAAAATCGTGCGACCATTTTCATGGTAGTTCACACGGCCCGACTGGTGAACCGTTATCCGCTTGCTCTTGGCTCGAGGCTCCTCAAAGCCTATTTCGTTTGGTTCCTGTTCTCCCGGTTTCGTGCTCCAATAAACGCGTGATGTGCTAACGCCCTCCCTCCGCATCACCAAGGTCAGGGACCCGTCTCGGTCACTGGATTCGACGACCACAAACTTTCGGAAGCTACCCTTATGCTTGATGAGGACGCGCATGGACTTTTCACCTAACGGTTCTGCGGTTGAACCGCGACTGCAGGGAGTCGTGTTCTAACCGCTTGTTATGCTCTACGGTTGTACCTATAGAATCTCCAGTCGATAATTCCTAGCGTAGTCCTGATCGTCGTCTGGTTCTGTTGACATGCAATAATCGAGTTTATATATCCAGGTATGTGATTCACCGCGTTTAGATTTTATAAATACACCGTCAGGGCCTATTGGAGTCAGTAGAGGGGCAGTTTTTATGTGTTTTAAAAATGAAATATGTATTTCAGAGGGGATTCCATCTTCTTGGGAATCTTCATAAATAAACTTGATTCCTTTGTCTTGAATAAAAGCAGATGCACCTCTGTCAGACACGATGACCCCATGTGTGTCAAAAATCATATCTGGCTTCACCAATAGGGATATTTTCTGTATTATTTCGTCTTTTGAGAGAGCTTCCGTTAATCTATCTTCAATGTATTTTCGCATTTTTAAGGCCATCATTCCGATTGCAACTATCGCAGTGATATTAGCAATTAGCATCATTATCTCGGACGTAGATTTGGGCATTAATATTCTCCACTGGACTGATATTTGCGTAGTGATCTGGCTTCTATTTGTTTTTATTTCAGCATAACCGTTGAGTCGGCTGCGTATTAGCCGTAATATATCCCAGATCAGGTTTGCACATTAAACCGAATGATTAATAATTGCAAGGGATTAGCGGCAATCATGAATACGCATATCATTCCATACGCTGCTGACAGGTAACCGACAAACCAGCCACATCTTGAATCAGCACTAGCTATTCGGTATTCTGTCTGGCGGCCAGCCAGTTGTCGGGAAGGAGTTTGTGGATCTGCTTGGCGGGGTGCCTCATGATGCGCCGCAGCACGTCTTCGAGGTATTCCTGAGGATTGATGCCCAAGTTGCGGCAGGTCTGGACCAGGGAGAGTATGGTGGCGCTCGCCTTGCCGCCATCCTCGCTGCCAACAAACAGCCAGTTCTTGCGGCCAATAGTGAGCGGACGGATCCCGCGTTCCGCGACGTTGTTGTCGAGGCGGGCGTTAGCGTTCCCCAGATAGTTCGGCAGGTAGGGCGCCAGACCGTGATAGTAGTTCAGTGCCTTGGCAAAGTTGGACTTCGGCAGCAACCCGCCGGCCAGCAGGCGATCTTTGACCATCCTCGTCAACTCGGCGAGGATTGGTTTCTCTTTTTCCCGGCGGATCCGCAGCCGTTCCTCGGCGCTACGCTTCCACGCCACGCGCTCGAACATGAACAGGTAGCGGATCTTGCGCAGTATGCGGCTACGCATGACAGGATCCCCGCCTTCGGCTTCCACGAATTTACGGCGCACATGGGCCATGCAAGGACACCAGGTGATACCCTCTACGGCTGCCAGTTTTTCGTAGGCCCCGTACTTGTCCGAGTGGAACACCCCTTTGTATCCTTTGAGGGTTGTCAGGGGATTGTCGTGGTTTCGGTTGAGGCAAAATTCGAAGAAACGGTAGGGGGGATCGCCACCGCCACCACCGACATAGATCCACATGTACGCCTGCTGCATCCGGCTTTTCCCCCTGACCTGAAGATCGATCGGGGTCTCGTCCACAAAGACCACCCCGCTCTCAAGGACCCGAGCTTTCATGGCATCGTAGACAGGGGCCAGAGCAGAACCCAGAGAAAGGACCCAATTGGAGAGGGTCTGGCGGCTGATCTTGATATTCGAGCGTTCGAAGATCTCCACCAAGCGGTAGAGCGGAAGGTGGTCGGCGAACTTGGAGGTCAACACGAAGGCGAGCAGGCTTTCATCAGCGGGGCAGCGAGGGATGACCGCGTCGGGAAGCCCCAGGTATTTCACCCCAAGCTCAGGGCGCGCCTTGGAGGCGTACTTGGGACGAACGTACTCGACAATGTAGAAGTGTTCCGGTTTGCGTGCCAGCTTCCGGCTGGTTTCACTGCCGATGCACACCAGGGGCTCCCCCGTTTCCGGGCATACTTTTTCGTCCTCAGGAAGGTCCAGCTCGACAACCTTGACGGGGAGGTCGTCGGGAAAAGAGATGGTATCGCTGCCGCGATTTTTGGAGGACTTTTTCCGCTGGTAGGTGATCTCTTCCTTCAGTGCTGGTACAAATACGGGAGGGCCAAGTTCCAGCGCCGGTAGCAGCGGCTGGCTTTCCAGGTCGGCCACGATGCGCTCGCTCTTGGAGCCGAAAATCTGTTTTTTCAGCCAGTCGAGTTGCTCTTTAAGGACGAAGAGTTCGCTTTGCAGTGCCACAATCTGCTGGTCCTTCTGCTGAAGAACTTCCTGGATTCGGGAAGAGTCGACTATGCTTTCAAGGCCGTTGGACATGGGCGGAATATAACACAAAACGGGCTATTCTCAAAGCAATAACTGTCTAGTTTGACAGGGAAAAACGCTTGTTCAGCCGCCTGGGGACGACACCCTCCAACAGCATGGTGAACTGCTGCCTCGACAGCTCGTCATGACCCGAGAAACAGCCGGAGAAGGTTCCTTGTTCCAGGCGTTTGTACCAGATGACAAAGCCGTCGCCATCCCAATACAGGATCTTGATGAGATTCCTGCGGCGATTGAGGAAAAGGAACAACGCACCGGTCAGCAGGTTGCCCGGGTAAGAGGCTTCGATCAGTCGGCTCAGCCCCTCGAAGCTCTTTCGCATGTCGACACACTGGTCGTAGAGGAAGATGCGGTGAATGCCGGAGGGGCGCAACGTTAATCCACCTTCAGCACGGAAAGAATGTCGGCAAGTAGCCCGGGATCGAATCCTTTGGAGACATGGACAAGGACGCCGTTGCATTCGAGGGAGATCGGCACGGCAGGAGCGGTGAGTTCCAAGAACCTTCCTGGATCAGGTGCTGCCAAGCGTTTGCGCCAGTAAAGGAAACGGTGATAGTTTTCGGCATTTTCCCGGCACCATCCGGCGAGCGTCATCCCGCTCTGCTGCCAGGCTGTGATTTTAGCTGACCATTGTTGGGTGAGTGTTGACATCATGAAGCCTCCTCATTGTTGAGGAGGCCAGTTTAACGATTTCGGGAGGGGCCGGCAAGATGGGCTCCGGTTGACGGTTACGCTGACAGTTAAGCGCGGATTGTTCGGGGACGAGAAACTGGACGGGCATAGAATCCCGGTTGAGCTTGTTGCACAAACGAACGTTTATGCAACGATGATCGCATTGCCGGCCAGCAAGGCTTCCCGCGTTGCACAAACCTATTGCAAAGCAAAGGTCAAATGCAACAGGTTTGTGCAACAATCAGTCCCTGTTATCAGATAGTTATGCAAACAGCCTGAGATATGAATGGTGCGGCAAGGCATCTTAAACGGGTTTTCCGTTCCATTGCGCCCTAGACCCCAGCCCCGAAAATTTCTAGTTGCCATACGACAATGATTGCTTTATTGATATGTCCTAGAAAATTGTTCCAGGAGGGTGTCGTGACAAAAAGTGAATTGATTGATAGGCTTAGTGAGGTTGACGGTTCACTGTCACGTCACAACGCTGATTCCGTTGTTAACGTTATTTTCGATTCCATGCTTCAGGCGTTGCAAGGTGGTGAGAAGATAGAAATCCGGGGTTTGGGAAGTTTTACCATCAGAGAACGTAAGGCCCGAGTGGCGAGAAATCCGAAAACTGGTGCTGTGGTAGAAATACCTGCCAAGAAGACCCCATTTTTCAAAACGGGCAAGGACCTTCGTGAGCGAGTAAATGATCTTTGAAAAGTAACAAAACGCCTGGCAGTTGCCCCCCCAGCCATGCGTAATATGGGCGGTTTGCTTTGCTTTAAGGGGTTTGAAGTCCAATGGTACGGAAACGTACGCTAAGGCAAATTGCTGATGTGAAACTGTCTTTTAAATCGATTAGGAAACTGGTTGTCCACTAATGCACGGAAAAACGACTTTGTGCACAAGGTATTTTATGGCAATCACCATGTCTATAAACTTTAGATATATTAGACGCTTACGGCTTAACGTACGAAACCGTTCCATTAGACTTCAAACCCCTACCCCTACTCTGAGCGGTTACTCCGGCTTCGCTTCGAGGTGCGGCCTTCGTGCCGTATTTCGGTGATAGTCACAAAGTTTTCTTCCATTTTATCAAAATCAGAGTCGCGCTGTTTTTGCTCCGCAACTCGGCGTTCATGCTCTTTTATCTGCTTCGCAACCTTATCAAAATCAGGGTCGCGCTTTTGCTCCGCAACTAGGCGTTCATCCTCTTTTACCTGTTTCACAATCTTCTCCTCGCTTTCATGAAGCACCTCCCCTCTAAGGCCCAGTACGTACTGCTTCACTTTCTCTAGATTGTCATTGTCTAGACCGTAGACAAGGCCTGGTATTTCCTTGTTCAGTGCAATATTTTCAAGGATGTACCTAGACCCCGCCTCGGCAAATTTAAACGCCCTATCGGACTCAGCCAGGGCGCTCTCGACACCGTCAACTTGTTTATGGTCATCAAGGTATAGCTCTAAGGCTTTTTCATAGCTGCATAACATGATTCCCCGTAACCAAGCCACCGGCACCTTGTAAAAAGAGGCAAGCTTCTGGATCATCGCCTGTGATGGCTCGCCGACTGTTCCCCCCATATACCTCGTTACAATCGCCGGGGATATGTCTACAGCTCTAGCAAATCCACGCACGCCAAGTGATTTGACCCCACCTCTGACCAACTCTATAAAGCGCTCATTTTTCACGGATTCTTTGGGTGACATAAGATTACACCTCGTTAACACGATTTCTGTTGCATCTATTGAACGTTTACTATATTAAACAAGGTATACCGTACAATACAGTAAACAGCAACCAAAAACGACAGGGGGTGAAAACGCTATGGCAAACACGGGGAGAAGTTTTCTAACGGTAAAACAGACGGTCATACGCTACCCAGCCTTCAATGAGAGGGGCCTACGTTGGGTGATTTTCAACAAGGAACGGAATGGTTTCGACAGGGTAATCCGCAGAATTGGGAGAAAGGTCCTGATCGACGAAGCCGCTTTTATCAAGTGGATCGACCAAGGGTAGGGGGCGGACATGCACTACTATGGTGAGCCTTTTCTAAACTCAACTCTGTCGCCGTCCCTCACCGGAGCCCTACGTGACGCTGTCATCAAGGTTAGGCTTCTTGAGCAATTAGGACTTGTCGCCGCCGTGGCCAAAAACCCCGGCAGCGGCATAGGGGACGATCATGACTGAACAACGAAACAACACTGGGAGCGAACCGCTGGATTCTACGGCTGAACTTGTCTTGAATCTAACCAGGGCGGAACACGAAGAGCTTATGGCCTTGGTTGAAAAGGCTCATGCTGACCAGTTGGCTCTTGCGTCCGTGCTCGATGCCGACGACAAGCTAGCCGAGGCAGCGAAACAGATTACCATGCTGACGGCTCAGGTTGCCACGCTCACCTCCCGGAAAAACGGTCTAATGAACGAGGCTAACGACTTGAAAGGTATTATCAAAAAACGCGACTCTCAGATTAAGAAACTCAACAAACATCTTGCCCCTTACGTCGTCAAGCTCGACTCAGGAGGAATGCCGGTATGAGCGCGAGAACCAGAAACCTCTTCCCCGTAGCACCTCCCGATTACAGCAAGTTGGCATTCCCCGAATTGCGGGAGTGCCAACGTATCGCCCACATGAAAATCAAAGCTCATGCGACCAAGGGCCACAAGCGCCACGTACTGATGCTGCCGACCGGCGCCGGTAAAACCATTATGGCGCTTTACCTAATCTGGCAGTGCCTGTTGCGGGGCAAGCGTTGCATGTTCATCTGCGACCGGACTAACCTTATAGGCCAGACTTCCAAAGTAGCAGACGGTATCGGTCTACATCATGGGATCATTCAGGCCAGTAATCCCCGGATGGACATGGAGCAACCTTTCCAGATTGCATCGGCTCAAACGCTGATGAGGCGCGGGATACCTGATGGATTTGATCTTGTCATAGTTGACGAGTGCCACACGCAGTATAAGGCAATTTCTGACTACGTATCAAAGCATAACGGTTTTGTCGTCGGTCTTTCCGCTACGCCGTTTTCGCCTGGGCTCGGGAAGCTGTACACGAATCTGGTAGCGGCGACCACAGCCGACGAGTTGACCAGGGCAGGAATATTGGTACCAATGCGGGTTTTCTGCTGCACAAAGATCAATATGCAGGGCGCTAAGACTGTCGGCGGAGAGTGGAGCGACGGCGCGGCGGCAGAACGCGGCATGGAGATCATAGGCGACGTGGTGGTGGAGTGGGCGAAACATGCCAGTGACCGCAAGACCATCATATTCGGTGCGTCCATCGAGCACTGTGAAGAGATGGCACGACAGTTCAATGCAGCAGGGTTTAGGGCGGAAGTCTTCTGCGCTACCACCACCGATGATGAGCGTAAGGCGATTCTGGGCGGCTTTGAAAAACCGGATAGCGAGACCAGGATTTTGATTTCAGTTGAAGCACTCGCCAAGGGCTTCGACGCACCGGACGTATCGTGCGTCTGCGATTGCCGACCGCTCCGAAAGTCCCTTTCTACCTTCATTCAGATGATAGGCCGAGGGCTGCGGAGTTCACTCACCACCGGCAAGGAGGACTGTCTGTTGCTCGATTTCAGCGGCAACATTATCCGGTTCGCGGATGACTACAGCGACATTTTCTTTAACGGGTTGGATGCCCTCGACACAGGGGAAAAACTCGATAAGACGGTGCGTAAGGATGATGAAAAGGAACCGGCCAAATGTCCTAAGTGCGGGTATTCGCCCATGGGTAAAGTGTGCGTCGGCTGCGGATATGAGCGCCCGGCGAAGCAGAGCACGGTTGAAGTTCATGCAGGGGAGATGCAGGAGATCACGTTGGGGGATAAGAAGCTTGCTAACGATGCTTATCATCTCTTCGAACAATGCTGCACTCACACTCGCTCAGTCGGTGACCCAGATACCGCCCCCCAGCGGGCATACCATCTTTTCCGGGAAATGACCAAGGGACAGAAACCTCCCAAGTACCACCTTTTTTCAGACATTCCCGATGTGCCGATCACCCGGAACGTCGCAAACAAGATCCATTCGCTCAGGATTGCATACGCAAAAAACAGGCAGGGGGGCGCGTATGCGGGCAATTAGGCGCTTTGGCGGCAAGTGGCAGGTGGTTGCTCCGCCCGACCTCTACAAGTGGCTATGCCAGCACGACGGCGGGGAGGCACTTGTGGTGGATGATGCAACCAGGACCTATTATTGCGCTACTGAGGATGTCGCACAGGGCTACCGGGACAGGTGGTCCAAGGAGTTGCGACAGGACGACCCGCGCCGGGCGGTAATGTTTTTTGATCTTGCTGTGAGTCTGGGCGAAGCGAAGGGGGCGGAATGAGCAAGACAGCAGCTAAGCCATTTTTCTTCCGACTGGAACCAGCGCAACTGCTGTCTGCATTGATTCAGATACCAGAGGCCGAGCGCGGCGGCTGGATTACCAGGGTCGCGCTGGAACTAGCATCAGGAACTCCAGTTGACCCATTTTCGGTTTCACTGTTTGCGGAGGTTGCGGAGTTTAGAAAAGTCAAAGCAATTGCCGGGGCAATGGGCGGAAAAGCTAAGGCTCAGAACCGGGCTAGCAAAACGTAGCATCGCTAGCTTTTGCTCTAGCAAAACTTAGCAAAACTTAGCAAAGGCTACCCAGTAACAGTAGCAATATCATTAAGAACCTTGCCAGTAACTACCCCCCCTTACCTGGAACCCTCTATACGGAGTGATAAGGGGAGCGGCGGCAAGTTTGGAGACGCTAATGGAAAATCAGATAATCCAATTTTGCAGGATCAGGAATTTCCGCGACACGAACCCGGCGGCGACCAGTGCCACCTGGGGGGAGTTCGTGGAATCCTGCCACCGCCCGGTCGTTCGTGGTGTGCTTCCGCTGGACAGGTACCTAGCAGCGGACAAGGCCACTCGCGACCTGCAGAAAGACGGACCCGCGATCATCGCCGGACATTACCGGACAACTGGCACCCGCAAACAGGATGACCTTGAATCCCTGGCAATGGTGACGCTTGACTTCGACACCTCACCTTACACGTTCGATGAAATATGTGAAAAGCTGAAATGCTTTGAGTCTGTTGTCTTCACCTCATACTCCCATTCTGAGGAGGTGCCGAAGTACAGGGTATACTTGCCCCTGCTTTACCCTGTTACTGGCCAGATTAAGCCTGTTTTGGGGCGGATCATCAGCTATTTTGACGAAAATGTGGGTTACCTAGACCCCGCTTGCTTGAAACCGGGACAACTCTTCTACTCCCCAGCTCACCCGCCTGGGGCCGCGCACCTCTACCAGTGCCGCCATATCTCCGGCTATGTCTTGGACCCGGCGGACTTCCCAAAGATCGAAGCACAGGCAGCGCAACGGGTGGCAGCGCCGACACCGACGGCAGGCTCGACCGGGGAGAAACCGGGGGCATGGTTCGAGCGTACCGTTACCTGGGACGAGGTTTTGACTTGGGCAGGTTGGACGCATTTTTTGGGGCGACATTACACGCGACCTGGGAAATCAGGCGGCGTATCCGGTTCGGTTTTGAATCACGGCTTTTATGTTCACTCTTCCTCCGAGGAGGTACGGCCGCTCATGACCGGCAGGACGCACACCAAGTTCGCTATTTTCGCAGCGGTTGAGCATGGCGGGGATTATTCGGCAGCAGCGCGAGCATTACGGCGGCTCGCTTTACACCCTGAGCCTCCGCAGGAGGCCCTGCAGCGGTACTTTGGCGAGTAATGCAGGTCACCACAATGCTGTACAAGACGGGTAGTGAACCACCAAGCTGTAAAAAGCGCCATATACGCTTATCCTGATGGTTTACACGTTTTCATGGCGATTTCCGCCGTTCCGGGCCTCAACTCCTTACAAAATGCGTGAAATGTTAAGAGTCTCGGGCGTGGGTGCGTGTGCTGATTGCTCGCAAAAGGGCTATTTGACACTCCCCCAACAGGCTAAATGTAAAGAGTTAGCCAGATGGCACTTTTTACGGCTTGGTGGTCACTACCCCTGAAGGGGAATTTTGGGAGCCACAGCTTGAGGAAGACCTTCGGCTACATCCACCGGACCGTGTTCAACACGGACATCCCCACCCTGATGCAGATGTTCAATCACTCCAGCCAACGGCAGACCCTCACCTACCTCGGGATCCAGCCAAGCGAGATCAAAGAGGCGTACCTGAGGGAGATTTGAAGGGTTGGCGGGAGTCATCCAGGAAAAAAGAACGCCCAGACCTGGGCATTAGGGGGAATCATAAAGGTATGCGAAATCTGCCCGACGGAGATTGAAGAGGGAGCCACTTGCAGCATGTGTGAATTCCGGCTGGTAGAGCAGTATCGGGAAGATCACCCTGGTGCATCTGTTTTACACGCGGAAGGAAATCCTGCGTGAGATTGAACGGGAGAACGTCCGAGAGGCAGACAAGGGATAGCAAGGGTACCTTGCCGGATGTCGGCAAGAGGCGATACATATAACTCTTCAGTTTCCTTGCATATAACGGGGAGCTACAGGGCAACGACTACCAGATCCGGCAAGAATCCCCTGTGGTACCAGACGATAAAAAGTATCACTATGATACTTTTTATGTTGACTTCGCAGCCAAGGAAAGCATACTAATGATGATGCCAAACCCACCTACCTACCAACTTGAAGAAATCAAGCGTCTTTTAAAAGACCCGGACACGCGCATAATCCGTCGCCGGGACCGAGCCGCAGCCGCAGCACTAGGATATGCTGATGACCAAGAGATGGTCGCACGTATTTTCCGCCTCACTTCAGATGAATTCTACAAAACGATGATAGCGGAAGACTTTCCTGGCCTTTGGCAGGACGTTTACAAAACTGAAGAAAGCGACGGGACGAAACTATACATCAAGCTTCAGATCAGTTCAGGGTCTGGAATTCTCATCACCTTCAAAAGAGACACATCGAGGTAAAATATCATGGCCCGAGATTATAAAAACGGTGGCCCGTGCCCGCTATGCAGTGGCACATTGGTGGAAAAAAACGAGACAGAAATTTTTACCTACAAAGGCGAGACCTTTGAGTACACAGGTTACATCGTTCACGAATGCAGTAGTTGTTCTGAGCAGTTTGTCGGGCAACACACCATGAAGGCTTCGGCAAGGCAGTTACGAGAATTTTATAAAAGAGTTGATGGGTTATTATCATCAAGTGACATCCGTGACATCCGTATGAGATTGGGCCTTACCCAAGATGGCGCGTCGGACCTTCTTGGCGGTGGGGGAAAAAGCTTTGCTCGGTATGAGAACAGCGACGTTATTCAGAGTGTGGCGATGGACAACCTCTTGCGCATTCTGGGCCACAATCGAAACGAATTACACGTTATTGAGGAGAAGAACAAACCCAACAATGTGATAAAAATTCGAGTAAAGTCGACTTTTGGCCCACAACCTTTACAAGGTCATATGGTGGTAAATTATGGCCGATGAAATTTATGAATTTGGAATGTCTGATTTTCGTATTATTTCATCCAACTTCATGCTTAAGATGGATAAAAAATACGATTTAGCTAATATTCATGACATAGAAATTGCTTTTAACACGAAATATGAGTTTGTTGTGGCGAGCAACACGCTGAATCTTTCTATGAAAATAGAGATTACAGGTGATGAGATGCCTTTTACCTTAGCAATTGAAGCATTGTCTACGTTTGAGTTCAATAACAAGGTTGAAGATCCCACAATGTTAGGTCAAGTGGCTGAAATAAATTGTGCGTCAATCACGTTTCCTTACCTTAGAGAAGTGGTTGCGGATACCGTCCGGCGAGGTGGTTTGCCGCCGTTACACCTTCCAGCGATGAACTTCGTCGACATGTACGCACAAAAACAAAAACGCATTGCTACCTCTGACACCGCGACTGAAGAGAGAAAAACCTCTGGGCCTTCAGACAAAAAGCGCCGTAAAAGCAAAACCTGACCACAATACACACATAAATTGGCCCCTACCAAAAGTTAACATTCACAACGAAAAACCCGTAAAACCTCGCGTCCCAAGGCTTTACGGGTTTTTTTGTCAATATTAACTTTTAGTAAAAGTCAATATTCCCTACAAACTGTCATGCCCGTATGGTGATCTCAATATCCGACGGAGACACACCAAACGTCAGGGCAAGACCTTCTTTGGCCTCTAGGAGGGTAAGGCCCTGGTGCTGCGACACTCTCCCTCCTTGCTCTGTGACTTCTCCTCCCTCGACCTCATAGGAGAACTCTGTTCAACTTTTCCCAGGTATCACGCTTCGGCCTGGTGGACTCGCGGGTAACCGACAAATATCGTTGCACAAACCTGTTGCGAATGAATGCTGTTTTGCAATATGTTTCTGTACCCTCGGTCCCGCTCAACCCTTATGGGGGCAGCTTAGCGTCGGTTCTCGGGTGTCCGACTAGGGTGATCCCAAACAGATGGCTACTGGACAAAGGAGACCCCGTTGGACGACCATGTATGAATTCACTTTAATACCCTGAGGAATCGTGATATTGAAAGTATGTATTCCCCAACCCCCCCGTTATAACAAACGTTGTGGTAAAAAGGACGCAAGCCAATATGTCGGACTCAATTAGTATTTCCGAAAATCTTCCTTTAATTGCTGGAGATTTGAAAGTATTTCCTGGGCGGTTTGTTTCAGGGAATTTTGATATTCTATTCGAAGAAATAGAACATATTGGTTGGTATTGGCTGGACTTTTCACTCAATGGCCTCAACAGACAAAAGGTCGATTTAGCATTTTATGTAAGAAACATGGATAAACCAATACGTTTCAGTAAATCTACATTATTTGTACAACCTAAATTGGTATTAGCATATCGTTATATAGCACAAAAAACCTTTATGATGCGCATGGGAAATTATCAAAAGAAATTACACGAGGATGGATTTTTTATATATGGAACATCAATAATATTTCATTCCGACGGTCGAGTGATTTGTAATGGTGATACATTTTTGCTGAATGATGCCAAAATAACGCCATTTTCGATTTCTATGAAAAAACCTGGGCTATTTGGAAAACGAATCCATATAGATATGACTCTAGATGATGATGTTATCAGAGCCTTAGTTGGTCATATCCAGAATAATTCATAGTGAAACATGGGCCTGTTTGCCTAGCGTACGAGTACGATTCCAGTTTCGTGAGCTGAAGATGACTCGCGTAGGGTTACGTGGCCACTCCCCCAGTATCGACATGAGGCAATATAATTCATTTTGTCCAATGTCTGAAAACATGTTATAAGCATAACGCACCTTTAGCCTACCCGTACCACCCTTAACATTGGACAAAATGATGCACGAACGGAAACACTTAGTCGCCATCGAGGTTGATAGACTCCTTGCCGCGACCAAAGGCAGTCGGAACGCAGCCCGCGACAGGTGCCTTTTGCTCCTGATGTATCACCACGGCCTGCGCGTGTCCGAGGCGTGCGGCCTTAAGCTGTACCAGGTAGATATTGAAAGCCGAATCCTGCACGTTGCACGGCTAAAGAAAGGATTGTCCACGACGCACACAGCAGGTGAATGGGATCATCAGTTTATTGTTTGCTGATAGTGTGATATGACATTTTGTCAATCACCGTAAGATCGTCGACTCGCAGTTGGAGGGGGTTACATTTAAAATCTATCGCAATACCGATTGCAACAAGTACTTTAATTTGTACCAGCTTGCTGTAAGGCAAATGGCATTTAAACTGAAATCATACAGGAGCACCATAGATGACGAGTATCCAACAACGAGCCGAACTGCAATCCCAAATCTGGAAAATAGCCAATGATGTCCGCGGATCCGTCGATGGATGGGATTTCAAACAATTCGTTTTAGGCTCTCTGTTCTACCGCTTTATCAGCGAAAACTTCTCCATCTACATCGAAGCCGACGATGATAGCGTTACTTATGCTGACCTCAAAGACAGTGTCATCACCTCGGAAATCAAAGACGATGCGGTCAAGACCAAAGGGTATTTCATCTACCCAAGCCAGCTTTTTTCAAATGTTGCTAAAAATGCCAACGATAACGACAATCTGAATACCGATTTGGCTGCTATCTTCTCTGCCATCGAAAACTCCGCTAACGGCTACCCGTCCGAACGCGATATTAAAGGACTCTTTGCCGATTTCGACACCACCAGCAACCGACTTGGCAACTCCGTCAAAGACAAAAATAGCCGCCTGGCGGCGGTTCTGAAAGGTGTAGCACGGCTGAACTTCGGCGATTTTCATGATAACAAGATCGACCTCTTCGGTGATGCCTACGAATTTCTCATCTCCAACTATGCCGCTAATGCGGGCAAATCCGGCGGTGAATTTTTCACCCCGCAACATGTTTCCAAGCTCATTGCCCAGCTCGCCATGCACAAGCAAACAACGGTAAATAAAATCTATGACCCCGCAGCCGGTTCTGGCTCCCTGCTTCTGCAAGCGAAAAAGCACTTTGATAACCACATCATCGAAGACGGTTTCTTTGGGCAGGAGATAAACCACACCACCTATAACCTTGCCCGTATGAATATGTTTTTGCACAACATCAACTACGACAAGTTTGACATTGCTCTGGGCAATACGCTTTTAGATCCCCACTTTGGCGATGATAAACCCTTTGACGCCATTGTCTCTAACCCGCCCTATTCGGTGAACTGGATTGGCAGCGATGACCCAACACTCATTAACGATGAACGTTTTGCCCCTGCCGGTGTTCTCGCCCCAAAATCCAAAGCCGATTTTGCCTTTGTGCTCCATGCACTCAGCTACCTTTCAAGCAAAGGACGAGCTGCCATTGTCTGCTTCCCTGGTATCTTCTACCGAAGCGGTGCTGAACAGAAAATCCGCCAATATCTGATCGATAACAACTTCGTTGAAACTGTTATCTCGTTGGCTCCAAATCTCTTTTTTGGCACTTCAATTGCCGTGAATATCCTGGTTCTCTCCAAACATAAGACCGATAACCTTACCCAGTTTATTGATGCAAGTAGCTTATTTAAAAAGGAGCCCAATAACAACATCCTCACCGACGACCACATTTCCCGGATTATGGAGGTCTTCGACACCAAAAGCGAAATTGATCATTTTGCGAAATCAATTGGTTCCGATGCCATAGCCAAAAGCGGCTACAGCCTCTCCGTAAGCTCCTATGTGGAATCAGAGAACACCCGCGAAATTGTAGATATTGTCGTGCTGAATGAAGAGATCCAAACTACTGTGGCAAAAATCGACCGCTTGCGTGCTGACATCGATACCATTATTGGGGAGATTGAAGCATGAAAAGCCTGAATTTTATGGAAAACCTGCTTGATGGGATTGAGGTGCACTGGCAGCCTATGGGTAAAATTGGCAATTTTGTCCGTGGTAACGGCTTGCAAAAAAAAGATTTTGCGGAGAGTGGTGTAGGCTGTATCCATTATGGCCAGATTTATACCTATTATGGTACTTTCGCATATCAAACAAAATCCTTTGTTTCGTCCATATTGGCGACAAAGTTGAGAAAAGCACAGAAAGGTGATTTGATTATTGCCACTACCAGCGAAAATATTGAAGATGTCTGTAAGCCGTTAGTTTGGTTAGGTGAAGATGAGGTTTGTGTCAGCGGTGAAACTTATATTTTTAAGCACAATCAAAACCCAAAGTATTTAGCATATTATCTACAAACTCCTATGTTTTTTGATTTCAAAAAACTAAATCGAACAGGTACAAAAGTTATTCGAGTGCATGGGGATAAGTTGGCAGAATTCCCCATCCCCATCCCCCCTCTCGAAATCCAAACCGAAATCGTCCGCATTTTGGACACCTTCACCGCTCTTACAGCCGAGATTACAGCCGAGATTACAGCCGAGCTTACAGCTCGCAAAAAGCAATACACCTACTACCGCGACCAGTTGCTCACCTTTAAAGAAGGGCAAGTGGAATGGAAGGCGTTGGGGGAGGTTTGTGATTATGTAGATTATAGAGGTAAAACGCCAAGGAAAACTACGGATGGCGTATTCTTGGTTACTGCTAAAAATATTAGGATGGGCTATATCGACTATAATACATCTCAAGAATTCATTTCGTCAGATGACTATGCTCTGGTTATGCGTCGTGGTTTGCCAAAAAATGGTGATGTGTTAATAACTACCGAAGCCCCTTGTGGTTTTATTGCTCAAGTAGACCGTGAAGATATTGCTTTGGCTCAAAGAGTTATAAAATATAGAAGCAAAAACAAACTTCTCCTTAACTCTTTTATAAAACATTACTTAAAAGGGTGTCAATTCCAGGCAAAATTGCAAAAGGCTGCGACAGGTTCAACCGTTAAAGGCATAAAAGGTAGTAAATTGCACAAATTAACTATTCCAGTACCACCGCTCGCCGAACAAGCCCGTATCGTCGCCATCTTAGATAAACTTGATGCACTCAACACCTCAATTACTGAGGGTTTACCACGTGAAATAGAACTACGCCAAACGCAATATGAGTATTACCGCAATTCGCTCCTCACTTTCCCTAAAGAGGGAGTAGAGCTGTAGTATGAAAATTGGGTAATCTTTTGCCAGAAAAACCACTAAACAGTGAAACTATTCAAGCTTAAAAAAGGCAAATAAATGTGTGAATTTAAGCCTATTGCAGAAACAAACTCCTTCATTGTTTTGGACAAATATGCCAAAATTGATCAGCAAGGCGGAGGCTATCAGACCGAAGCCGATTTAGAGCGTGACCTGGTTCAGGATTTGATACATCAGGGCTATGAGTTTTTGTCCGATGTAAAAAGCCCCAGCATGTTACTTAAAAATATCCGTATTCAGCTTCATGCCCTTAACAGCGTGCAGTTTTCCGAAGGTGAATGGCTCCGATTTGTGGAGGAGTTTTTAGATAAGCCCAGCGATAACAGCATCGATAAAACCCGCAAAATCCACGACAACTATATCCACGATTTTGTCTTTGATGATGGCCATATCCAAAACATTTACCTCTTCGACAAAAAAAATATCAACCGCAATAAAGTGCAGGTTATTTCTCAATTTGAACAAACCGGATCACTGGCAAACCGCTACGATGTCACCATTCTGGTCAACGGGTTGCCATTAGTGCAAATCGAACTGAAAAAACGTGGCGTCGCAATCCGTGAAGCCTTCAATCAGGTGCACCGCTACAGCAAAGAGAGTTTAAATACCGAGAATTCTCTGTTTAAGTATTTACAAATTTTTGTAATTTCAAACGGCACCGACAGTCGCTATTTTGCCAACACCACCAAGCGGGATAAGAACAGTTTTGATTTTACCATGAATTGGGCAAGATCAGACAACACCCTAATAAAAGACCTCAAAGATTTTACCGCCACCATCTTTCAGAAAAAAACGCTACTCGAAGTTCTGCTTCGCTACTCCGTATTTGATACAAACAACACCCTGTTGGTGATGCGTCCCTACCAGATCGCCGCAACCGAACGTATTTTATGGAAAATCAACAGCACGCACCTGTCTAAAAAATGGAGCGCCACCGAAAGCGGCGGGTTTATCTGGCATACCACCGGTTCAGGCAAAACCCTCACAAGTTTCAAAGCGGCACGACTCGCAACAGAACTCGATTTTGTGGATAAAGTCTTTTTTGTGGTTGACCGTAAAGATCTTGATTTTCAGACAATGAAAGAGTACCAGCGTTTTTCGCCCGATAGCGTCAACGGTTCCGAAAGCACCGCAGGACTGAAACGAAACATCGAAAGCGATGACAACAAAATTATTGTCACCACCATTCAAAAACTCAACAATCTGATAAAAAACGAAGACAGCCTGCCTATCTATCAAAAGCAAGTTGTGTTTATCTTTGATGAAGCACACCGCTCCCAATTCGGTGAGGCTCAAAAGAATATCAAAAAGAAATTCAGAAAATTCTGTCAGTTCGGGTTTACCGGGACGCCTATTTTCCCGGAAAATGCCCTTGGTGCTGAAACCACCGCCACTGTCTTTGGCCGCGAATTGCACTCTTATGTAATCACGGATGCAATCCGCGATGAAAAAGTGCTGAAATTCAAAGTAGACTATAACGATGTACGCCCGCAGTTTAAAGCAATTGAATCGGAACAGGACGAGAAAAAACTCACCGCATCCGAAAACAAACAAGCCTTGCTGCACCCCGGCCGTATTCAGGAAATCTCACGGTACCTCTTAGATAACTTCAGGCGGAAAACACACCGACTGGGAGCCACCGGCAAAGGCTTTAATGCGATGTTTGCCGTGAGTAGCGTTGATGCGGCAAAGATGTACTATGAAACCCTAAACAACCTACAGAAAGAGCGCGACAAAACGCTTAAAATTGCCACCATCTTCTCTTTTGCCGCCAATGAAGAACAAGATGCAGTAGGGGATATTCTTGATGAAAGTTTTGAAACCTCTGCAATGGACAGCAGTGCAAAAGAGTTTTTGAGTTCCGCAATCAACGACTACAATGCGATGTTCAAAACCAATTTCAGTGTCGAGAGCAAAGCGTTCCAGAACTATTACCGCGACCTCTCTTTACGGGTAAAAAAGCAGGAAATCGATCTAATTATTGTTGTCGGTATGTTCTTAACCGGCTTTGACGCCCCCACGCTGAACACGCTTTTTGTTGATAAAAATCTACGTTACCACGGTTTGATACAGGCCTATTCGCGAACCAATCGTATTTATGATGCCACCAAGACCTTTGGCAATATCATCACCTTCCGTGATTTGGAACAGGCTACCATTGATGCGATCACGCTGTTTGGTAACAGTAACACCAAAAATGTTGTGCTTGAAAAGAGTTATAAAGAGTACATGGTAGGCTTTGCCGATATAGCCACTGGTGAAGCCCGTCGCGGGTATCTGGATATTGTGGCAGAGCTGCAACAGCGGTTCCCCAATCCCGATGAAATTGTAAAAGAGAAAGATAAAAAGGACTTCGCTAAACTGTTCGGTGAATACCTTCGTGTCGAAAATGTGCTTCAGAACTACGATGAATTCGCAGGTTTGCAAGCCGTGCAGAACTTAGATACTGCCGATCCTATAGCCGTTGAAAAGTTCAAGGCGAAATATTATCTGAACGATGAAGATTTAGCCGCAATGCAGGTAATTCCTGTTCCCGCTGTGCGTACTATTCAAGATTACCGTTCAACCTATAATGATATTCGCGACTGGCTGCACCGTGAAAAAGCAGGTAACGATAGAACCACCTCAACCATTGATTGGGATGATGTTGTTTTTGAAGTTGATCTTCTGAAATCCCAGGAAATCAATCTTGATTACATTCTGGAACTGATTTTTGAAAATAACAAAAACCGTAAGGACAAAGCGACCTTAGTTGAGGATGTGCGCCGTATCATCCGTTCCAGCATCGGCAACCGTGCAAAAGAGAGTCTGCTGGTTGACTTCATCAACCAAACCGACCTCGATACGATTCAGGATAAAGCCAGCATCATAGACGCCTTCTTCTCCTTTGCCCAAGCAGAACAACAGCGTGAAGTTGTCGAATTGATTATTGATGAAAACCTGAATGAAGAGGCTGCAAAACGGTATATCACCGCTTCGCTAAAACGAGAATTCGCCAGTGAAAACGGTACTGAGTTAAACGCGATTCTTCCCAAAATGAGTCCGCTTAATCCTCAGTACATCACCAAAAAACAAAGTGTCTTTCAAAAAATTGCAGCTTTTGTAGAGAAATTCAAAGGAGTTGGTGGTAAGGTTTGAAATGTAGAGAGTAGTCGGGTTTGTTGAGTGTGCTGTATAGTGGTCCCCGTTTTCAGGACAATAGTTTAAGATGGTGCCTGCAACAAAAAGGAGCAGGCAATGAGCGAAAGAAAGCGCAAAAACTTCACCAGCCAGTACAAGACGAAAGTTGCGCTTGAAGCGATCCGAGGCGTCAAGACGGTGAACGAAATTGCCCAGGAATTTGGTGTCCATCCAACTCAGGTCGGCGAATGGAAGCGAGAACTCCTCGCCCAGGCTCCCAGCATTTTCGAGACTAAACGCGGCCCGAAGACCATAGATCCGTCAGCCAGCCCAGAGCGACTTTACTCAGAGATCGGGCGACTGAAGATGGAGTTGGACTGGCTTAAAAAAAGTCCGGGATCGACCAATAGCGGATCGCAGGCCCTGGGTTAGCCTTCAGGACCCCCTGGCGCTTACCCGGCAATGTGCACTCGCTGGCATCGCCCGCTCCACTGTTTACGCCCCACATTTGGCTGCCACTCCAGATGATTTCGAGTTACTGCTACTGACGTTGATTGATGCCGAATATACACGTCATCCGTTCTATGGCAGCCGCAGGATGGTGGTACATCTGGGCAGAGCGGGGCATCTGGTCAACCGTAAGCGGGTCCAGCGGCTAATGGGGTTCTTGGGGCTGGCCGGCATGGCACCAGGGCCCAATACCAGCCTCCCTCACCCTCAGCACAAGATTTATCCGTACCTGCTCAGAGGCGTGAATGTGACGCGGCCCAACCAGGTCTGGAGCACCGACATCACCTACATCCGTCTGGCACGCGGCTTTGCCTATCTGGCGGCAGTAATCGACTGGTACTCAAGGAAAGTGCTGGCATGGCGGTTATCGAACACCCTTGACAGCGATTTCTGTGTTGACTGCCTGGAACAGTCGATACGAGCTTACGGCACGCCGGATATTTTCAATACTGACCAGGGCTGCCAGTTCACCAGCGATGCTTTTACCGGCGTTTTGAAGTTGCACGACATCGCAATCAGCATGGATGGACGCGGCCGGGCGCTGGACAATATCTTTGTGGAACGGCTCTGGCGCAGCGTTAAGCATGAGAATGTGTACCTGAAAGGGTACGTCGACATGCTTGGATTACGGTTGGGCCTAACTGAGTATTTCGAGTTTTACAACACCGAACGGCCCCATCAATCGCTGGGCGACCGTACTCCGATTGAGGTCTACCAAACGGCCAGCGGCGGCGGAGCAAGAATCGTAGACAAATTTGTTGAGCGTAAAACCACGCTCAAAACTGGGGCAGCGCCGGTCAGCTGCGCGACCGGGCACCACCTTAAACTCGATGGTTTAATGTCTTGACTATAGGGTCCACTTAACTGGCAGTATTACGAATATTATGTCTGGATACAAAGCAAACAGGTCGAACTGGGCAAGTTCAGACCATTAAGAATACCCGCCGAGGCTTAGTGTGCTATTTTTCAGTTTCGCGAGCGGCCCCATTGAAGGCTGGTGACGCTCCCACTGTAGATTGAAGTGGTTGCGGTTTTTGAGACAGGGTGATAAGCAATGAACCTACCCATTTTTAGAGGAGAAGGTTCATGCCACAACATCGCACTCGTCACAGCGCAGAATTCAAGGCCAAGGTAGCAGTGGCCGCATTGTCGGAATCTAAGACTCTGGCAGAGCTTTCCAGTGAATATGGCATCAATGCCGCACAGATTACCCGTTGGAAGCAGGAACTGGTTGGGAGAGCCTCCGACCTCTTTGGTAAAGGGAAGAAGAAGGAGGTCAACCATGAGGCAGAAGTGGCGGACCTACACCGCCTGATCGGCAAGCTCAAGGTTGAGAACGATTTTTTGTCCAATCTGCCCGGTCTCAACTTGACCGGGCACAGAAGCAAGAAGTGATCGCCGCCGGTCATCCAGAGATCTCTATTGAGCGCCGATGTCAAGTCCTTGGTGTGCCTCGATCCAGTTATTACCGTGGCCTTGCGCCCGGTTTGAGGTTTGGTGATCTTGAGGTGATGCGCCGAATCGACGAACTCTACTTGGAGCATCCCTGGATGGGCAGCCGGACACTATCCACGATGCTGACGACGCCAGAGCAACCCATAGGCCGTGATAGGGTCCGACGTCTGATGCTGACCATGGGGATCGTATCTTTGGCCCCAAAACCTGGCACTAGCAAGCGGCAACCACGACATCCGGTCTACCCCTATCTGCTACGGGGCTTGACCATTGACCGTCCAAACCAGGTCTGGTCCACTGACATCACTTACGTCCCCATGCAAAAGGGATTCATGTACCTGATCGCTATTATGGACTGGGCCACCAGGAAAGTCCTGTCCTGGCGACTGTCCAACACTCTTGATACAAGGTTCTGTGTCGAGGCGCTGAAAGAAGCCCTGTTCAAATACGGGGCGCCTGAAATATTCAACACTGACCAAGGTTGCCAGTTTACCAGCGAAGCATTTACATCTATCCTCAAGACCTGGGACGTCAAGATCAGCATGGATGGCAAGGGCCGCTTCAAGGACAACATCTTTATCGAACGACTCTGGCGAACCCTGAAACATGAGCGGATCTACCTGAGAACGTATGAAACCGGGACCGAACTCGCAAAGGACATGGCCACCTGGTTCCCTTGGTACAATGAGCGGCGGCCGCACACTTCACTTGACAAGCGGACACCAAACGAGGCTTATTCTGAGGGACTGGAAAAACTGAAACCGGCGGCCTGACGCTGCCCCCCCAACAACCAGGGACATTGCTTATTATGCCGTCAGGTTGTCTCACTTAACCCGACCACCTCAGATAGATAGAAGCCTGATAGCCAAACTTTACATAACCCGCAAATATGGGACAAGCATGGACCCGCCAAGAGCGCGTTTCTTGCTTTTAGCCCCTTTTCCGCAATGGCAAGAGCCGTTGTTTGTTTTTGACGCTTGTACCTCCCCTTCCCGCGTACCTCGTTTTATATAATAATAAGTATAAGTAGCTTTAGCCCCTAGCGGGTGCTTCAACTCCTTTTGCCTTTCCAAGAGTTCCCTCCCCAACAGCTGTCTTTTCTCCTTTCCCCTTTGGGCGTCTCCCGCCTGCAGCGGGTCGGGCTCTCGTGAACCGAACCACCTGACGGCGTTTCTGCCCTATCGGGCTTCCATCCCTGACGCTAAAATCAACCTGCCCCACCAGAACCGCCTTTGCTTCAGCCGGCCGCCGGCGCTTCACTCCTCACCGAGTCCCGCCCTGTCGTTTCGCTTCGATCCTCTCAGCTCTCACTATCGGTCATGCCTCGTGACCGCTAGCCGCCTAGACATTCAAACCGCAGTTGCCGGCCGCAAGGCAGGCACTCCCTGGAAGGAGCACAAGAAAATGATATTTACCAATATTCCGCCGGCCGCACGAGATGCGAGAAACTTTGGAATCCGCCCAGGAGCAAGGCGCTTTTAAAAGCCCTTCCTACAGACCGGCAGGAAGTGCCAAAATGCAGTTGTCGTTTAACTTCTGAAAAGGCGGGAGCCGCAAGGCTCCCGCCTTCCCTCACCTCGCCACCAAAAACGGCGCCGGCCTTTGGACGGCGCCCATCCTCTCACCGGCCGCTGCCGGCGATCCTCGCCGTCAGCGGCTTAGACCTGGAGCAAACCTCGCTCCAGGTCGGCCGCTCGCTTCTGCCAGGGTGATGAGGCCCACCCGGGCAGAAGCGGCTCCAAGCTGCACATGCCACTGCCCCCTTTTAAGCGCGTATAGTAATCTCGATGGCAGATGGCAAAACGCCAAAAGTCAGAGCAAGACCTTCCTTAGCTTCCGCGATCGTTAAGGCCTCACGTCCCCTACCCGAGATAGTCTCCCGTGGCTGTTCCTGCTCCGGCATCGGCTGGAATTGCAATGTACTCACGTCGATACCAAAGTTCTCCAGGTCGGTATAGTAGACGGGGTTTCGATAACCAGGCCAAGCATCAGGTACATCAATTTCGGCATAGTCGCTAAATTTCAAGATCCAACGTTTATCGCTGCCCTCCTCCTCCGAATGAATCACATCCGACAACCGACCTACAATAAAGGCCGTGTGATGCGGTGCGGAGACATGACCCCAATCGTCCGTAAAGCCCCGGTTCTGGACACATACAACGTATTGACATTCCCGCGCTCGCCTAGCATCGAGCACCCACGCTTGCGACCCCCCCTCGGCAAGGATGGTTTCGATCCCCCGTGCAGTCAAAACACAAATAGCGCTTTCCATGACGACCCCCTTTTGCTTCTGAGAAATTATAGCCAAACTATATCTAAACTATATATAGTTTGCAAGGTAAAATTCAAAACTATCCTAAAACGGCAGAAAATAAGCATAAACTATTGGCGAAATAGCCGGTAAGTATCTCAAGAATCGCTATAGTTTTTTCGGGTCACAGTTTATGTGGAGGAGATCGGCGCCGGGCGGCAATCTCCTTTGGCACTTCTCTACACCCAGGAGCAAGCGGCTTTGATCCTGCAAGGGTGAATGAGGCCCACCCGGGCAGAAGCGGCCCAACCCCACCAGGAAACGCCAGAGCCCCCCTACCCTACCCTTGCCCGGAATCCTGATTATGCCCTGGAGGGCAAATTTAGAGCCCGTTTTTTTTGGGCCAAGCCGCGCCCAAGGCCGAAGTACTCAAAAAAGCCAAAACGCCTGCCGAAGGTGCCACCGGTCCACCCTCGTCAATGGGTGCCGAACGGCAACCCGAACCAGGGCAGCGACCAGGTGAAGGACCTGGCCAGCGATCCTCACCGGCGGCAGCTCGACCAGGAGCAATCCGGATCACGACCAGCTGGCTGCTCGATCCTGCCCGCCTCGAGTGCGTCAAAAACGCCGCCTCGAGCGCGGCCATGACCGAGACCCCATGAACTTAAAACCGGCTTCAAGATTTTTGTGGCAAATCTGCCACAAAATTTCTCTGGGGCGTCGTTGTCTGCCGCGCCAGTGAGGATCGCATAGTCTCTGTGCGCCTCGACTGGTCGGCGATCCTCGCCGGCAATTCTCGAATCGAAACTTTAACTAGGGATTGAAACTTTAACTAGGGATTGAAACTTTAACTAGGGATTGAAACTTTAACTAGGAATTGAAACTTTAACTAGGAATTGAAACTTTAACTAGGAATTGAAACTTTAACTAGGGATTGAAACTTTAACTAGGAATTGAAACTTTAACTAGGAATTGAAACTTTAACTAGGAATTGAAACTTTAACTAGGAATTGAAACTTTAACTAGGAATTGAAACTTTAACTAGGAATTGAAACTTTAACTAGGAATTTAAACTTTAACTAGGAATTTAAACTTTAACTAGGAATTGCAACTTTAACTAGGAATTGAAACTTTAACTAGGAATTGAAACTTTAACTAGTAATAAAAATAAGTTTATAAAATTTACTACCTACTGAAACTGTAAATATGAAATTTATGTCAGTAAAAAACGCGTGAGTGTCCAAAAAAAGCTTGACGATCACATCTGATCTGTGTTTATACTGTTTTTATAGCATAGGCAATGCCAGTAGGCCGCTTTCGTGCCTTGCTTTTGGGCGCGGGCAATCGTCCTATAGGGGCGGACCCCCTCGAAGAGGGTATGTTGTTCAAGAGGGCACTTCCAGCCATGGGTATTGATATGTAGCAATTCGTTTGCAGTATTTAGGGTGTTTAGGGTTTCTGTCGTTTAGTAAGTTTTCAAGCTGTATACTGTATACAGCACACCCTAGGTAGGTGGCCAGAATTTCTTTAAAATATAGGGGTTGACACCTTTCCTGGTGGCCTTGCCGGCTGGCTGCACAAAATGTAGCGGTATATTTGCGATGCGTACTTTGGCTTGTATGGAATGATGTCGCCGAAATATTTTTTAGTTAGCGCATATTTCACTTGCACTGGCCCTTGTGCGGGTATATATATGCTATGTCATTAAGGGGATACTTATGGATCGGCTTCAGATTTTAGAAATGAAAACGGCTATAAGAAGAGAGTACGAAACTAAAATTAACCTGTTAAGAGAGGAAATGGAATTTGCTCTGTCTTCGCTTGGGAAAGTGGAGCAAACCCTGTTCTCAGCTGATACGGAAGACTCCGCTCCTGGGAAAAAAATAGAGCAGGGTAACGCGATCACTCGAAGTCGCAGGACTCGGTTCCCTTCCAATTTGAAAGCTACTAAAAAGCCGAATGTCATCACAAGGGTTAAAACTGCTCTTGGCAGTATGAGCGGAGATTTCACTAGGAAAGAATTGCATGAGAGAACTGAAATGGATGGTTTCGGAAAGATTCCATCCAACACATTTTCTCCTACTTTTTTAAAGTTGAAAAATGCAGAGTTTTGTACAGTCTCAGAACCGCAAGGAACTCAGGCGGGGATTTACAGGAAGGTCGATGCAGTGGAACCTAAAACGGCACCCTCCCCGGCGCAGTAGGGGGTCGACCTTAAGCTGAGGAGGAGCAAATGGAGATACTTATGCCGCCGCCAAAAAAACAGCGCCGCAGCGATTTCTTGAAATTGCTGGCGGGCGGCGCGAAAACACAAATGAAAATGTAAAGGGAAGTGTGATTGCTTGGCGGCCTCTCACTTCCCTTTACCCCGCAGACTCTCATCGTTGGGTAGATTATGTAAATTGCTGCTGCAATTAACTGCGAAGTTACCTCTGTAGCCATATTTACCTATATCTCCCCCAAATGTCAACAATTAGTAATGATTTTTGCCAACGGGCATAAGCCCGTTGGCAGGAGTTATGAACATTTAACGGCTTAAAGGAGATAAAAAAGATGGCAACGAATCCTCCGACCGGCGACGGTCACAGAAATGGAGCAGTAAGAGAAAGAAGCCAAGTGTATAATCCTAAAACTGAAACCTGGACCAAACGCGATACAAATGATGGTCGGTTCATGGACCAAAAAGCTGATGGTACCCCGTTTAAGGGCGTAAAGAAGGAAAAATAGCTGTTAATGGCAAGGCCGGGTTGATACCCGGCCTTGCTGCATTTAAGCTAGCCCACCCCCCACCCATTTTGTGCCTGACCGGCACCCTAAACTGCGTCGCCCGGAAGAGTTATCTCTTTCCGGACCAAAAGGAATCAACGACATGGCTAGATGCACAGCACCAGTAAATGGACATCGCACAGCGAGCGGAGCAGCGGCCTGCCCCGCATGTAGTAGCCGCTCTCGCGGCTACGGGTCGTATTCGTCCCACCCCTCACCCTACTCCTCGTCGGGGAGCACCGGGAGTAGCTGGGGCGGCGGGAGCAGCGGCGGCGGGTCCGGCCGCAGCGTAAGGCCGCGCTGGTCGCGAGCAGGTTCATCCGTGATGTACACGCCTGCCGAGGTGCGGACGCTCACGCCGGTGCGCGAAAACTTCGAGAAGCGAGCGTCCGTGCCTGACCTCCGGGACGTATTTCTTTGCCACGCGTGGGACGACCGGAAAGAGGCCGCCAAGGAGCTGCACGATCTGCTCGTGTCGCGAGGTGTCTCCGTTTGGTTCAGCGAGAAGGACGTCCTCCTCGGTTCTTCGTTGCTCCGCGAAATCGATAAGGGATTGGCGAAGTCGCGAGTCGGGATCGTGCTGGTGACCCCTGCGCTGCTGCGCCGCGTCACAGCAGAGGGCATCGCCGACAAAGAGCTTTCGGCACTCTTGGCGCGTGATCTGCTCGTTCCCATCGTGCATGGCACGACGTATGAAGCCCTCCGCGAAGTCAGTCCCTTGCTCGGCTCGCGGAGTGGCCTGAGCACTGCAGAGGAGCCAATGGCAGGCATCGCGGCCAAGCTCGCGGAGCTGGTCACCCCCTAGCTCTATGGGGTCACCTCACGAAACGGAAAAAATCGTACGCTAAGCAAACAGGCCCGCCCCTGGATGAGGGCGGACCTGTCTTTGACGGCTCCTGTTGGGCTTCGCAGTATGGTATTAAAGCAAACAAAATTACTGAGTCCTTGATTTTACAATGCAGAATTATTATATGAAATAAATCTTCCGTTTTTCCCTCTGATACAAGGGCAGAAGGAACTCTCTTGATAACTCTATCCTTAGAAAAGGAGAAATGATTATGGCAGTACATTTTGTTACGACAAGCGCTGGATCGCTCCTTAGGGCATTCGATGCACGAATTTCGCAAACAGAGGCTAAAGGGAAAATAACTACGTGGGAAAAAAATGCTGACGGGTACTACACGCACAAAGCGACTGAGTGGAGCAAGGAAGCTTGGTTTTACCCCAAAACTGAAGCTACTCAACTCACGTTTAATATCATAAAGCCTCAGAACAAAAATGTGAGTTCGCTAACCTATGCGTACTACCACGGCCATCTACTTGAGACTTTCCTGAACCATTTCGATGATTCCTTTAAGAGCGGTATTGCAAGTGCCCTGCCCGAAACAGGTGACAAAGTTAACTCTTGACAAACGGCCTTGGGATAAGATTAGGCAGTAAAACCAAAAGGGTTATAACCTATATTCGAATATCAACTTTTGCTACAAGTTGGCATTCGCAGAAACGCCGTAACCTCAACTACGACAAGGGGTTACGGCGTTTTGCGTGCCCAGGAGAACAAAAGGGCGACTTTTGAATTTCAAGTCTCATCAAATATTTGGTCAAAACTTGCTATTTGGGTGCCTTTAGGAGGCGTCTCGATCCGGGCCTTTTGCCGGCCAAATAGGGTTATGCCGATTGGCCAGGGCAATTAGAATCGTGGTTTTCTTTCTTGGCTCCCTATGATATAGCTGGCTAATTTCACTATACCCAAATGGGCCCATCAATGACATTTCAGAGCAAGCCGGCAACCGCGGCACCTACCATGAAGGTAGCCAGGATCTATTTACGAGTAAGCACCGAGGAACAGGATTTAACCCGCCAGAGCATTATCGTTGAGCAGACCCGCGCTTCAGGCTGCTACGTCGCCGGCATTTATCGCGAGAAGGCTTCCGGTGTTAGAAGCGACCGACCGGAGCTATTGCGCATGATAGCCGATTTGCAGCCAGGGGAGATTGTAGTTGCTGAGAAGATGGACCGCATCAGCCGCCTGCCACTGGCCGAGGCTGAAAACCTCGTTGCCTCGATCAGAGCCAAAGGCGCAAGGCTCGCCGTCCCTGGAGTCGTTGACCTGTCGGATCTTGCGGCCGAGTCCCAGGGCGTGGCTAAAATCGTCTTAGAGTCCATGCAGGAGTTGTTACTGAAATTAGCCCTACAGATGGCAAGGGAGGACTATGAGGACCGGCGCGAACGGCAGCGACAGGGTGTGGAGCTTGCGAAGCAGGCCGGCAAATACACCGGCCGCAAGACCAATGCTGCAACCCACGGCCGCATTATTGCGCTTCGCACTAGCGGCTGCAGCATCAAGAAGACGGCCGACCTTGCCGGCTGCAGTGAGAGCCAGGTTAAACGCGTGTGGTCAATGAGGGAAGACAAGCCCCAATAAGGGACTGAGGGGTGAACAAGGCAAGTGAACCTCACTGCGCCTGGGAAGCCGTACCTGCTACAGAAAAGCCTCAACTAGAGGGGAGTAAATTTCGTTTTGCACAGTTGGCACTAAAGTATCTCTACCTACAGCTCTTAAGTCACTCCTTCAAAATACAGCAACCCTCAATACCACATTAATCATCGTCTTTAAAGCCAATTTTGGGACTTAGAGTTTACCCCTGATTGGTTGTGGTTGCACGGATCGCCGAGAGGTCGGCGCGTAGCTGCTCGACGGTTGCCTGTAGATCGGCAATCTGTGAGGTCTGGGCGGCTACGGTAGCCTCAGCTGCGGCGGTACGATTCTCGGCGGCATGGGTAGCGGCGACCTGGGCGGCGTGATTGGCTTCGAGACCGGCAATCTGCGCCAGTGCTGCAGCCTGGTCGGCTTTAAGACCAGCAATGGTGGCGATGAGGTCAGCGTTATGATCTTGCTGCTCAGTAAGACGAATCTGCTGCTGCTCGCTTGTTGCTTGAAGTACGGCAGCGTCTCGTTCGGCAGCGCTACGAGCGGCAGTCTGTTCGTGTAGAGCCACAGCATGGGTGTCTTTGAGGGCGGCAATCGCGGCGGCGTGGTCAATTGTGAGGCTGGCAATTGTGCCCTGGGCCGCAGCAAGGTCAGTTCTGAGGCCGGCAACCGTGGCCGTGAGGTCATTGTTAAGGCTGTGCAGATCGTCAACACGGGTCTGCATCTGGTCGTTGGTGGCACGGAGCACGGCTGCTGCTTGTTCGGCGGTGATCCGGGCGGTGGTCTGTTCCTCCAGGGCGGCGGCGTGGTCGGTTTTGAGGGTGGCAATAGTGGCCGTGAGGGTGGCAACCTGTGCCTGGGCTGTTTCGAGGTCTGCAGCAATGATTTCGCCAGTGGCGGAACTGTCAGCGAGAGCGGAGTTCAGTTCGGCCCGCTCAAGGTCCATCGCTGTGCGCTCGGAGGCCAAATGCTCGTTGGCGAGGTCGGCGGCGATGGTCCAGATTTGTGGTGCCACGGCTATCAGACAGTCAACGACTGACTGCGGTGCGGGCTCGGCGGGGCTGGCTGCTACGGTTGGTGGGGCTTGGGCTTCTGCCCACTCCCTCAGAATCGGGGTAATGGTGCTAAACGAGCCGGCACCCAGCTGAGCGCGAACTGCGGCAACGGTCGGAGTCTTACCGGTTTTAGCTGCTATCAAATTGGCGGCTGCTTTCACTTCTTCTGTTGTAATTGCCATGGTGTGTTCTCCTATGTAATGTAGCGTAATGTAATTTGTAATATTACATTACGCTACATTACATTACACGTCAAGAGTTTTTTTGAATGCCCTGCTTCACAGCCTCGCCCCCCCCCCCCCCCCCCCCCCCCCCCCCC
>Ga0209123_1000810_pt1 | contig 36060 bp, 28 predicted proteins | sample BarGraIncu00431A_FD_184500 | JGI IMG/M metagenome (GOLD analysis project Ga0209123, IMG submission 184500) | Arctic peat soil microbial communities from Barrow, Alaska, USA - Barrow Graham LP Incubations 004-31A (SPAdes) (version 2) | ecosystem: Environmental > Terrestrial > Soil > Wetlands >... | reverse complement strand
TGGGATCTGGCTGGGCATTGGGATTGGCCTGCTCAGTTGGTTTGGAGGTAGTGACGGGTGTTTTGTTACTATTGGGATCTGGCTGGGCATTGGGATTGGCCTGCTCAGTAGTTGGTTTGGGAGTAGCAATGGGAGCTTTGTTGGCATTCGAACTTGGTTGTAGTTCCTTGCTTTCCTTGTTTGGTATGACGACTGATTTATTAAAATTTATTTGTATACCTGAGTCATTTGTCTTGCCGATTTGTTGTGAAGTGGTAGCCGACATGTTGCTGGAATTTGGACTGGCTGATGCATGAGCTATGCTGGCAGGTATTCCTGGCAAAATTGCTGTCGACAGTACGGTTGCCGCAGCGACTATACCGGCGAGATTCTTATATTTTTTCTTGACATTTTGGAGCTGTTTATGGCGGATCTTATGTGTCACAATAATTAGCCTCCTTTGTGAGGTTATTAACGATAGTATTTGCTAAATGAATTATTAAATTCTACGTAATTTTTAGAAAATAATTGGCAATTAATTCGAAACGTATTAAAAACATTTACGGAATGAATATAAAAAATTAGAATATTATACCATTGCTGTACTAGCAAGTCATTTCATTCGTGACAGCAGGGAGTAGGTTCCCTATATTAAGTCTTTAATATATTATGATTTTGTGTTATTATTCTATTTCTAAGGACTAATAGAATTTGTAAGCTTTACGAGCCGCAGAGGGTTTATAATAATAATAATAATAATCTTTTCTCTGAGTTCTCTGCCCCCTCTGCGGTTCAATCGGATACTTTGGTTTTCTTACTGTATTTCTGTCATTGCGACGAGGTACGAGGAAGCAATCCCCTACTTGTTTAGAGATTGCTTGCTACACTCGCAATGACAAAAAAAAGGACGCGTCAGCGTTTTTCTTATCATATTGTATTTGGTAGTTGGATAAAAAGATGGCGTTACTTTTTTTTAGTAATTACGTTATTAGAATAGCTAGGATGTTTTTCTGAATAGAGGGTGGTGACCGGGTTGATGACTAATGAACAGATACTTATTACAAAAGCGAAAGACGGAGATCGAGAAGCATTAAATACTTTGATTTCAAACTACTGGCAACCGATTTACAGGCTTGTTTATAGCAAGATTGGCAACGAAGATGATGCAAAGGAAATAACTCAGGATGCCTTTATGAATGCCTTTCGCTCACTATCCAGATATAAAGTTCTAGATGTTTCATTTAAAAATTATTTGGGAAGAATTGCCATAAACTTGGTGACAGATTTTTGGCGCAAGAAAGGACACACGCCTCAAATTGTAAATATTACTGGATATCAGGAAACAATTATGGACATGAGAGAAAATCCTGAAGAATATACCTTACGGCTTGAAGGTGAAGAACAAATAGTCAATTTAGTTGACAGTTTACCAAGTGAGCAATGTCAAGCAGTAAAACTAAGAGTTATTTTAGGATTATCTGTCCGCGATGCTGCCCTGCAGATGAACAAAACTGAGCCGGCTATTAAGATGTTGCAACAGCGAGCTTTGAAAAATTTGCGTAAGATGTGTTTAGATATAGGCATATTGAGATGCGGGGGTGAAGCAAATGCTAAACAAGAAGGAATTTAATCAGGCAGAAGAACTTTCTCAATGTTTAGATCATTTTAATAATGGTAAATATCCGATGACTCAGGATGTAGAAATAAAAAAGTTAGTTGAAGTGGCTAGCCTTATTAAGCAATCTCACTGTCAAGAGGGGGTACCCCAATTATTAATTAGTGAACTTGTTGATAATCTAGCAGCTGAACTTAGAACCCAAAAAAAACAAAAAAGTCGTACACATTGGTTGTATGGTGGCCTTATCAGCACAGTAGCAGCTGTACTCATTGCCGCATTTGTACAGTTTTTATTGCCTCAATCAGCTGATAATAATATAACCCAGAAATTTGATCATAATATGGAGGCGCAAAAAAATGTAGCGATTGCTGATCAAGGGAATGGTACTATAATACCACAAACAACAAATTCTATGATTGGCCAACAGGCGCAATCGGATAACATGGCAGAAGCACCTGGAGTCGTAGCGGTTGAAAAGAAAGCAACGGATGACTTTTCTAAAGTGAATTCAGAAATAAAACAGGTAGCAGAATCTCCGAAAATAGATCAAGAACCTCACCAGGTGGCTATGCTGCAACAAGAAAAACCCCAAGAAATGGCTAGGGCAAACAGTGTCTTACTGGCGAAAACGGATATTAGTTCTTTGCGGGCACGCAACAAGAGTCAGCTTGAACGTGGAATGGCCATAATGGTATTACCAAATCAAATAACCCAGTCGATCACTGTAGACAATATAAATGGTGTAATACGACAGGTTTATAATCAGGGAACTAATGATGAAATAATTATTACCCAACGCCTATTTGATGAGAGTATGGCAAAAACTAGAGTTGAGGTTAAACAAGGTGATGTGCCATCAGTTGCTGAAAAAGCAGCAGTACAGAGGATTAATGAAGACACGATGAACAGCTTAACTGTAAAAGTTGACAAATATTATATAACCATTAATGGACAAAAGACAAAGGAAGAGTTGCAAAAAATAATAGAATCCTTGACAGCGTTGAAGTAGGCCAATTACGCAAGATAAGGACGCGCTAGCGTTTTTGATATAAAAATAGGCATCTAAGACTATTTTCATATCACATTGTGCTGCATTAGCGGCATGGGGTTTCTTATATATATAAGAAACCCCATGCATACCTAATGCAAATTAGGTAGAATCTACAATATAGCAGGGGGGTGCATAATGAAAAATATTGAACTTACGATAGCCGATAAATGGCTAATTAGTTTACTTTTTTTATTATCTATTACAGGGATCGCCCTGAGTTTTATTCTCTTCCCAGATCAAGGGAGTACCATCGCTGAAATTCGCGTTGATAGTAAACTAGTGAAAAGTATTACCCTCCGCAAAGGTTATAATGAAGAATTTCGCATTGGAGGACAAACATCATATGCAGTGATTGAGATCCAAGATGGGAGAGTCAGAATCAGGGAAGATGACTCTCCGCGCCAAATTGGTGTGATAACTGGTTGGATTAGCAAACCGCCTCAACAAGTTGTCAATTTGCCATACCGTATTGTGATTCATTTAGTGTCAAATGAATCTCTTGATGTGGATGATATCGCCCGTTAAAGGAGTGGTTGGATGATAAAAAAAATTATTTTTTTACTATGGGGTCTTTTATTGTTTGGTTTTGGGATTGTTTTGACCGTCAAAAGTAATCTGGGAACATCGCCATGGGATGCCCTTCATTTGGGGATCATTAATTATATCTCTTTGACCTTGGGGCAAGTTTCTCAATTGACGGGAATCTTTGTTATTATGGCCAGTTGGCTGATGGGAATGAAGCCGGGCTGGGGTACGGTTGCTAATATTTACTTTATTGGTTTTTTTATTGATGTATTTATGGCTTGCCAGTGGATACCCATTCCTAATTATTGGTATTCTCAATTAGCTATGTTACTGGTAGGTATCTTGGTGATTGGCTGGGCAAGTTATTTTTACTTATCGGCCGCTCTAGGCGCTGGACCGAGGGATAGTTTTATGGTGGGAGCCATTCATAAAACAGGTTGGCCGGTATGGAAGGTGAGAACTGTCATTGAAACAACTGTGGCTATTGTGGGGTACTTCCTAGGAGGGCCAGTGGGAATTGGAACTGTGATTATCGCTCTTACCTTAGGACCTTCCATTCAGTGGGCTTTTACTATTATGGGAAGACGAGCCCAGGATATTGAGCATGCACCGTTGATGGCCAATGATAATAATTAGCCGCAAGGCATTCTTTTTAATACGGTGATATTTACTTAGTAAATAAAAGAGATGAATCAAAGGGAAGGCTTTTCCGATTTTTTCGAATCGGAAGAACCTTCCCTTTGATTGGCGAACCGCAGAGGACACGGAGGGTTTATAACAAATAATAATAATCTTTTCTCTGTGTTCTCTGCGTCTAAAAGCTTTTGTTTCTATGTTTTAAAGGACGCGCTAGCATTTTTCTTATGATTCGGGTTGTGGTGATTTGTTTTGTGCATGTCTGGTTAGCCACCATTTAACTGTGGGTATGGCCAGAGTTAGCATAGATAAAAGCCTGAAAAGTTGGTAAGCGACAACGAGTGAGACGTCGGCATGGACTGCTATTGCAGTAATGCCCATCTCCGCCATTCCTCCGGGAGCAGTACTGATAAAAGCCGTTAAAAAAGAGATAGGATATACTCTAGTTAAGATGTAATCAATACCTAGTGATGCAACAATGACGGAGAAGACTCCTCCAAAACTATATGCGACAATGGACTTCCAATTTTTTAAACCGTCAAATGTAATATCTGCACCCATCCGGATTCCAATCGTTATCTGAGCCAATGCCAGGACAACTTGTGGGAGGTGGGGCGCCGTATTGCCCAATATAATAAGTGCGATTGTACCAAATACTGGACCCATGAGATAAGGGGTGGGAAATTTAATCATTCTCGCTAATTCCGCAGACATGATAGCTACAATAGCAAATAATGCAAATGTCCAAGGATCTATGCTTGTAGGAATAACAACGCTCGTCATTCCGCCAAGATCACTTGCCAGACCGTAAATCGCCAGCAGTGGCACTGTAAACACCACAGTCAATAATCTGGTAACCTGCATGAGGGTTACAATTGCCACATCGGCACCTTCAATTTCTTCGCAGATGACAGCCATTTGGGAAAGGCCACCTGGTACACTGCCCATGATCCCGTTTATGAGTCCTACACCTGTATAACGACTGGTGATCCAACCGACGAGGAGGCTGATCGTCATTATAGCGAGGGTAGATAAAATAATGCCAGGGAGCTGTCCCGATATCTGCCGTGCTATTTGTAATGTAAAAGGGCTGCCCATTGCATAACCGATAACGACAAGACCGCTATTGCGAATTGGTTTTGGCCAGTAGACCGACTTTTTTCTTAACAATTTCCAAAGAAGAGTGGCGACTAATGGACCTAACGTCCAGGGAAGAGGAGTATGGAATTTATAAAAAATGGTGCCCCCAATAGAGGCAAGTAGGAAAAGGATACTATTTTCTTTCAATGAATTGGCCTCCTTTTAGCACCTGCAAGAAAGTGTTTCAAGTATAAATTATCACTAAATAGGTGGATGGTCAATGATTAATGGTAAAGGAGTTAGTGAAAAAAGAAGTACACCTCTTCTTTAAAAAATGGTAAAATAGGATTATAAAAGCAAATATCGTCAATAATCGTCTAATTTCTGCAAATAATTAAAATAGAACTTTGTACTGAAGCGACGGAGAACGCTCCCGTCCGGGGTTTATTGTTCATCAAATAGCCTAGAAAATGGAGCAAAAAATGTAAGGAGTAGTGAACGGCGTTGTATTTTCAATTGAACGGGGATATTACTCATAGGATCGTGAAGTTAATATATGATATAAGTGGCTATTCTGTTGCTATTTGGAATGATCAAGGAGTAATCGTTGATTCTACCGAAAAACTTAAAGCGGATATGACCGAAAAAAATGTTTATAATCTGGAGAATTTGTACAGCGAACAGGTAAATGGTGCTGGGACAGAGACGAGTATTCATCACTGTGAAAAAAATATTCGAGTGGATGGGGAAGTAATTGGTAGGGTTATTATCGGTGTAGCTAGTCCTATTGGGGAATTACTAGCCACACTAGCCGCTGAATTTATTGCTATCTTGGTGCAAGAGAGGGACTCTTGCAAAGAGATGTATAGCCTAGTGCGTGAATATGAGACCTTATTCGATTTCGTGCCCGCACAGATTATGTATAAAGATACAAAAAATAATTTTATACGCGTCAATAAACAAGTGGAAAAGGATCTTGGTATTCCCGTGGGTGCTTTTCCAGGCCGTTCGGCTGAGGAATTGTTTCCCGCATACGCAGAGCAATATTATCGGGATGATCTAGTAGTGATCAATTCTGGTAAGCCCATGCTGGGGATTGTTGAACAAATAAATACTGGACAGAATGAGATGCGCTGGATGAGTACAAATAAATTTCCAACTTTTAATATAGATGGATCTGTGAGTGGCCTTATTGCTTTGGTACTTGATATTACAGAAAACCAAAAAATAGAGGAACAGCATTCTATCTGGGCAAAAATATTTGAAAGTAGTGGAGAGGCTATTTCTGTTACAGATACCAACAATAATTTTGTGACAGTAAATCAAGCATTTTGTGATGCTACCGGGTATTCCTTTGGTGAAATATTTGGCAAAAATCCACGTATTTTAAAGTCTGACCAACATGACAAAAATTTTTATCAGAATATGTGGGCGTCAATCAATCAGGCTGGGGTATGGCAAGGAGAAATTTGGGATAAAAGAAAAGATGATACGGTATATTTGAAATGGTTACGAATTGATCAAATAAAAGATAAGCAGGGAAAAGTTGTCAATTATCTAGCGATGTTTAATGATATTAGTGAACAAAAGGCTGCTGAGGAGAGAATTGCTTATCTTGATCGGCATGATGCTTTAACCGGGTTGCCCAATCGTAGTGTCCTTGCGGATCAACTCGGCGTAGTTTTACAAAAGGCTAGCATCAATAAAAATCATGTAGGGGTTATTTCTATTGATTTGGATCGGTTTAAGAATATAAATGATTCCTTGGGGCATGAAGTGGGTGATGAATTCTTAAAGGAAATTGCCAAACGGCTGGAGTCTTACTCAAAAGATAAGAGTGTCATTGGACGCTTTGGTGGCGATACCTTTGTTATCATATTGCCCGATGTTCATACGAAATCTGAAATTGTTGCAGCGATCAATAAAGTAAAAGACGTGATTGCACAACCGGTTATGTATGGTCAAGTAGAGCTGATGGTTACAGCAAGTGCAGGAATCAGTGTTTTTCCTGAGGATGGAGATACTCCAGAAGTGTTGATCAGGAATGCGGACACGGCCATGCATAAAGCGAAAGATATTGGGCGTAATAATTATCAATTTTTTACGGCAATTATGAATGAATATGCCTCTGAACAGCTCATGCTTGAAAATAGCTTGCGCCGTGCAATTGAGAGAAAAGAGTTTGTATTATTTTATCAGCCCCAGCTTGATGTCAAGACAGGTAAAGTGGTTGGTGCTGAAGCTCTCATTCGTTGGTCGCATCCAATAAAAAAAATAGTATCCCCATTAGAATTTATTCCTCTGGCTGAAGAGACTGGACTGATCATTCCAATTGGTGAATGGGTGTTAATGGAGGCTTGTCGACAACATCAGGAATGGGTTGCAAGAGGCCTGCCTCCTATTCCAGTTTCCGTAAATATATCAACGGTGCAGTTCCGAGATAAAAAATTTTTACAAATGCTGGCGACTGTGATTGAGAAAAGTGGTATTGAACCAAGCTATCTAGATCTAGAAGTCACGGAGAGTGTTGTCATGCGAGATCCTGAATTTGTTATTGAACAATTGGAGAAAATTAAGGCGATGGGCATTAAATTATCGTTGGATGATTTTGGTACAGGTTTTTCCAGTTTTAGTTATCTAAGGCATTTTCCCTTGGATCGCTTAAAGATTGATCAATCCTTTGTGCGTAACCTCATGGCAGAACCTATTAATCAGGCCATTGTCGAATCAATTATTACACTGGGGAAAAATTTGAAAATCAGAACCATTGCAGAGGGAGTTGAAACAATAGAAGAATTGCATTGTGTACAACAACTCCAGTGTGATGAGATTCAGGGTTATTATTATTCTAAACCATTGCCAAGTGATGAGTTTATCACTTGGTTCCAACAGCAAACAATATAAGGTATACGAGACACAGAGGCGCAGAGGACACAAAGGGTTTATAATACTAATAACCTCTCTGTGTTCTCTGTGCCTCTGCGGTTTGAAATTAGCAGCACTACTGATCCTTATAATAACATGGAACCATTATTCTGATATAAAAAGGACGCGCTAGCGTTTTTGATATGGCTACCTATAGCCTAATGGCGGCTTCGGCGGCTAGGGCTGATCTTTCACATTCTTCAGGTAACATGGTTACTTGAAAACACAATTTGGAGCCCATCATTTTTTCGCTAGCATAACTGAGGCCGTTGGATTGGCTGTCAAGGAGTGGATTATCAATTTGTGCAGGATCACCAAGCAGGATCATTTTGGTACCCAGGCCAGGGCGAGTTAACACGGCCTTGGCCTGGCGAGGGGTAGAATTTTGCATTTCGTCAAATATGACCCAATATTTTTGCAGAGACCGACCTCTCTGGTACGCTAATGCTTCGGTATGAATAATGCGTTTTTCAAACAGCATATCAACGGTATCTTCTGTTTGTGTGACATCTTTGTCGTCGACGATAGAGTTACCTGACATTAATATAAATAAGTTATCTTTAATAGCACGCATATAGGGCTCAATCTTTTCTGCTTCTGTTCCAGGCAAGAAACCGATACCTTCGTCGAGCATTGAGTTTGGACGGCAAATAAGGATATGATGGTAGTCTTTAGGCCGACATTCCATGTATTTATAAAGCCCTACGGCTAAGGAGTAAAAGGTTTTAGCAGTTCCAGAGATTCCTTTTAAAATGACCAAAGGAGCTTCTGCTGCACTCATCATAAGGCATTCTTGCATGAAAATTTGACCGATATTTCTAGGACTGACACCAAAAGGTTTATGGTTTTTATATTTCAGATGAATAATTTTTTTACCATCAAAACGACCTAGTGCTGTGTGACGGTCGTTGTCTATTGACTTTATCAGCAAAAATTGATTGGTAACAAAGGTGGCTGGCATGAGCAGACCGGTTATCTCATCAAAGATGAAGAGCGCAGCCGGATCTATTTGATTGATATCGTCTTTATGGAAGGCATTGATGATTTCGCTAGTAGCATATACGGTTATACGTCCTGTATATTGCTCTGTTATGCTTGAAACTTTATCAGAGCGAAAGTCTTCAGCTTGAATTTTTAGTATGGATGATTTAACGCGCATATTTGTATCGCGACTTATTAAGATGGCTTGGTGACCATCTTCGGTTATTCCTTTACATACTTGCAGAATGCGATTATCAGCATTGCCTTGTTCCCAATGGATAGGCATGGCAGTGTCCGTGTGATTAGACTCCAGAAGAAGAACTCCGCCCTCAGTGTTTAAAGGTACGCCCTCCAAGAGATTACCTTGGGTGCGGAGGTTGTCAATAATGCGACTGATATGGCGACTATTGTTACCTCTTTCGGTCGCTTCTTTTTTAAATTTATCCAGTTCTTCAATCACAACTTCAGGAATGACGACGATATGCTCGTTGAAGGCGTATAGAGCATGTGGTGAGTGTAGTAAAACATTCGTGTCTAAGACATAATATTTTTTCAACGTGATCCCCCTCTTGTTGAGAATAACTTCTCTTTATCAGTATATGCATTACACGGTAGTGTTAAGTTTGGAATTGATTAATATTAGATAAATGTTATAATACAGACAAATGTATAGTTGGGGGTAAAGTATGTCAGAGATAATAACAATTGGTGAAAGTATGGTTATGATGGTGGCTGACCAAAGTGAGTCTCTACAGTTTGTAACAAATTATTCGCGGAAAATTGCCGGGGCAGAATCCAATGTAGCCATTGGTTTGGCCCGGTTAGATTTAGCTGTAGGTTGGATTAGCGCCATAGGGGATGATCCCTTTGGAACATATATTCGCAATACCATCCGTGGTGAAGGTGTTGATACTTCACAAGTTTTTATATCGGACAAACATTCCACCGGATTGATGGTTAAAGAACGAAATGATACTGGTGATCCGAAGGTATATTATTATCGTGGAGATTCAGTAGCCAGTCACATGACAGCCGATGTGTTGCAGGAAAATTATTTCGCTGGAGGGAAATTTTTTCACATGACTGGTATTTTCCCGGCACTGAGTGATAACTGTCGTGAAACTTTGTTTGCCGCAGTAGCAATGGCCAAGAGGCAAGGGCTTTTAGTGACCTTTGATCCGAATATTCGATTGCAATTATGGTCTAAAGAAGAGGCAGTGTCTACATTGCTCCAGTTTGCCGCCCTGTCTGACTTGATCATGCCAGGCAGGAAAGAAGCAGAAATTTTACTCGGGACAGGGGATTGGGAAGAGGTCGCTTCTGTTTTTCATAACTACGGGAACCGTTACGTTGTGATGAAAGATGGACCAGATGGTGCATATTATTCTTATCAAGAAGAAGGGAAAGTTGTTGAAAGGGGTTACGAAAAAGGTTTCCCTGTTAAACGAGTGGTTGATACCGTGGGAGCGGGTGATGGTTTTGCGGTTGGTGTTATATCGGCATTGAGGGATGGATTATCCTTACGACAAGCGGTCATTCGGGGAAATGCAATTGCTTCTATGGCTGTGATGGTACAAGGAGATGCTGATGGCTATCCAACGCGGCGACAATTAGCCGAATATCTAACAAATTTCTGAGGATTATCTTTTTTTATTTAACATTTTGTGGACTTATGTTTTACTATGTGGAATAAAGAAGGAGTTTTCTGGTAAACTTAGTATAAAAAAATACTTAAATGAACTCTTTACAGTTCAATACAAAACAGGGAAGGTGTCAACATGTCCAATAGTTTGGCAGTACAATCGTTACATCGGGCTTTTGATATTTTGGAGGCAATTGGGAATAGCGCAATGCCAGCCAGTCTCAAAGAAATCACGGCGGCTACTGGTTTGCCAAAATCTACGGTATATCGCTTAATTAGTAATCTAGAAACCCGGGATTATGTGTGTTGTGATAATAATGGCAAATATCGTCTTGGTTTTCAACTGTTTATGATGAGTCAGTGGGCCGAAAAAGATTTCAAAGTAAAACGTGTCGCCAAGATTTTTTTAGAGTCCTTAAATGAATTTACAAAGGAAACGGTTCATCTAGCCATATTAGGGAAAAACAGAGTTTTATACGTGGATACAGTAGAAAGCCCCCATGCATTACGTTTGGTTGCAAAATTAGGATCGACTAATTCGGTCCATTGCACAGCCCTCGGGAAAGTATTATTGCTGAAGCACAGTGATGAGGAGATTCATAGAATTATCGAGGAACAGGGTATGGAGAAAAGAACGGAATATACATTGTGTACACCAGCAGATTATTTGAGGGAAATGGCGGTTGTGCGGAGGCAAGGGTACGCACTAGACAATCGAGAAAGTGAGATGGACAGTCGTTGTGTGGGAGCGCCGATTTATGATAACACGGGCAAAGTCGTTGCAGCCATCAGTATTTCGGGATTGGCCACTCGCTTTTCCTATGATTTTATCGTAAAGGAAGTCGTAAATAAGTTGTTTGATAGTACGGCCCGTATTTCCCGAGTGCTTGGATATGTTGGGGATGTTAGAAGTGGCATGCACGAGTAAATGAATCAATGTTCCACAATATGAATTATTATAATAATTTCTGAATTTAAGAAGGAATCTGAAAAAATTAGGCGTATTTATTAATAAGTAATGATATTTCGTTCCATATCGTGGAACGAAAAGAGCGAGATTGCTTTTTAAGGTATTGACTTGCCTAATAGGTAGTGTAGGACAAATTAAAATAGAGGGGGATATTTTATGGATATTCGACATGCCGTTCATCCAGAGGATGCAAAAAAATATACAACCAGTCAATTAAGAGAACGATTCCTGATTCAGGGATTATTTACGCCTAATGAAATAAAGATGGTATACAGTCACGTTGATAGGATGATTACGGGTAGTGTTTGCCCATTACAGCCATTGACTCTTGAGGTAGGCAAAGAGATAGGGGTAGCGTATTTCCTTGAAAGACGGGAAATGGGGATTATAAATATTGGTGGTTCAGGTACAGTCACTATTGATGGTATGGAATATAATCTGGAAACAACGGATGGCTTATATATTGGCATGGGAGCAAAAATAATTAGTTTTTTGAGTATCGATGTACATAAACCGGCCAAATTTTATTTTAATAGTGCGCCAGCCCATAAAACCTATCCGACAGTGAAAATCGAACGCAGCAAAATTGTTCCCAATCATCTTGGCTCCATTGAGCAGTCAAATGATCGGAATATATATAAATACATTCATCCGGCAGGTGTCCAAAGTTGTCAGCTGGTCATGGGAATGACGGCTCTTGAACCAGGGAATATGTGGAACTCAATGCCGTGTCATACTCATGATCGTCGCATGGAAGTATATTTGTACTTTAATCTCCCTGAAGATGGATTAGTGTTTCATTATATGGGGGAGCCAACGGAGACTAGACATGTGGTTATGCACAATGAAGAGGCCATTATTTCGCCAAGTTGGTCCATTCACTCGGGTGTAGGTACACGTTGTTATACTTTCATTTGGGGCATGGCAGGAGAAAATCAGACTTTTGATGATATGGATCATGTTACGATGAAAGAGTTGAAGTAAGCTTCTAAAAAGCATCAAGATAGGAATACTATCATAATATAAAGACGCTTATGGATGGAGGAAGGAATAATGAAAGCTGCTATTTTGCTAAAACCACATGATTTACAGCTAGTAGACATGGCAATACCAAAGCTGACTGACGAAAATAGTGTACTCATAAAAGTTAAGGCTATGGGGATCTGTGGTTCAGATGTTCATGCGTATCACGGAAAATTAGCTACGGTCAGTTATCCACGGGTTATTGGACATGAAGTTGTTGGTGAAGCTATTGAGGTTGGCGTTCGTGTTACGAATATAAAACCTGGTGATCATGTGGTCATGGATCCGGTAGTCAGTTGTGGCGAATGTCCCAGCTGCAAAGCGGGACGTAGAAATGTTTGCAAGCAAGTGAAATGTATGGGAGTTGCTGTTGAGGGCGGCTGCGCTGAGTATATTATACTATCTCAGCAAAATGTTCTACCCATACCCAAAGATATTCCTTGGGAAGATGCTGTTGTTATCGAACCTTATACCGTTGGTGCCCAGGTTGTGGCTCGTGGTGAAGTGACAAAAGAGGATGTTGTGCTGGTTATGGGAGCTGGCCCGATAGGGCTTGTTATATTGCAGGCGGCAAAACGTTTAGGTGCCAAGGTGATCGTGAGTGACCTGCTGGAAGGTCGACTGAAACTGGCCCGTGAAATGGGGGCTGATGTGGCGGTAAACTCTGCTAAACAGGATATAACTGCGATCATAAATGACTTTACCCATGGCTATGGAGTGAATGTTGCGGTGGATGCTGTGGGAGTACCCGCTCTTTTTGAACAAGCTCTGGAATTGACTGCACCAGGTGGCCGGATTGTTATTATTGGCTTTAATCCAACAGCTGCGCAGGTACCTGAACTCTTCATTACCCGTAAGGAATTGGACATTCGTGGTTCGCGGATGCATGCTAATAAATTTCCAGAAGTGATACAGTGGGTTGCCAATAAAGAGGTGTTAACAAAACCTTTGGTGTCTCATGAGTTTTCCTTTGCTAAGATCGCAGAGGCATTTAAGCTACTGGATGAATCTCCAGAAACAACCTGTAAAGTAATAATTAAATTTTAATATGGGGGGATAATATTATGAATACAAATCCATTTTCGTTGTCAGGTAAGGTGGCTATTGTCACAGGAGCCAGTCGTGGTCTTGGTGCAGGAATGGCGATTGGACTCGCAGAAGCTGGCGCTGATGTAGTTGTCGTAGCCAGCAGTGACCGAGTCTTTGAAACGGCTGCAAAAATAAAAGCATTAGGTAGAAAATGTATTGCCATCAAGGCTGACCTGATTACGACTGCACCCATTGAAGGAATTTTTGCTACAACAATTAAAGAATTTGGTAAAGTTGATATATTGGTAAATTGTGCTGGTATTATCAGACGCGCCCCTGCCATTGAATTCACGGAAAAAGACTGGAATGATGTGATCCAGGTTAATCAAACAGCTGTATTTTTCATGTGTCAGGCTGCAGCTAAAGACATGATGAAAAGAAAACAAGGGAAAATTATTAACATTGCTTCCTTGTTATCGTTCCAAGGCGGGGTGATTGTTCCCTCGTATACTGCCAGTAAAGCGGCTGTTGCTGGTTTGACAAAAGCACTAGCAAATGAGTGGGCATCATCTGGTATTAACGTAAATGCAATTGCGCCTGGATATATGGCGACGGAGATGACAACGGCACTGCAAAATAGTGTAGAACGTGCGCCAGGAATTTTAGCGCGTATTCCACAAGGACGTTGGGGGACACCTGAGGATATGAAAGGGGCAGTGGTATTTTTAGCATCTGACGCGGCCAACTACGTTCAGGGGCAGGTTCTGGCAGTAGATGGTGGCTGGTTGGGAAGATAAGGATAAGGTATTCTGCAAAGGAGTGGGAAAAATGATTTTTGGTCATATTAGTCAAAGTCAACAAGAGGGGGCCCTTTACCCAACAATTATACAAAAGGGCTTCACTTATCTGCGGGAGACAGATTTCTCTCAGATGGCTGTTGGAAAATATAAAATTGATGGTGAGAGTATGGTGGCCATTATCTCCGAATACTCTCCAGATAAAAAAGAAAATCGTAAAGCCGAAACACACAATCAGCATATTGATATACAGTACATACACTCTGGTGAAGAAATCATGGGATTTGGTCGTCTGGCTGATGGGGTAGAGAACGAGGAGGGTTATTTGGTAGAGAAGGATGCCACTTTTTATAAAAAAGTGGTAAATGAGATTGATATTCATGTAGCACCGGGGATGTACGCTGTATTTTTTCCTTGGGATATTCACCGTCCTGGCTGTGTCAGTCAACCTGGTTCGAAAGTGCGTAAGGTTGTATTGAAACTAAAAGTGAGTGATTTATAGTAGTGGGTTTCCGCAATAACAAGGCATAAAGAGTTTGCTAAGTGACACATTGATAGCAGGAATATGCTGTTAAATGTCGAAACATCAAATGTAACTAGTTTATTAAATTAGTTAACAAAGAACATAGGAGAATGATGATATGATACCAAAATTAAACACTCTTCAGAAAATCATGGATTGTGGTCTTGTTGCTGTAGTAAGAGCAGAAAGCTCTGAACAGGCATTTAAAATTGCAGATGCTTGTATCGCAGGTGGCGTGGCAGCCATTGAAATTACCTTTACTGTCCCTGGGGCAGCAGAAGTGATTAGAGATTTGACCAAGAAGTATACATCAGGAGAAATTATTATCGGTGCAGGTACAGTACTGGATTCGGAAACAGCTCGAATCGCGATACTTGCAGGCGCCCAATATATTGTAAGCCCATCTTTTAACGCGGGCACAGTTAAACTGTGTAATCGATATCAAATACCTGTTATGCCAGGTTGCATGACATTGCGCGAAGTTGTGGAAGCCATGGAAGCTGGCGCTGATATCATAAAAGTATTTCCTGGGGAAACATTTGGCTCAGGCTTCATCAAAGCCATTAAAGGACCACTGCCTCAAGCACCCCTTATGCCTACTGGTGGCGTTGGCCTAGACAATGTTGGTGAATGGATCAAAGCTGGCTGCGTAGCAGTTGGTGTAGGTGGGAATTTGACTGGTGGAGCTAAAAAAGGCGACTATGAATCCATCACCACCATTGCAAAACAATTTATTGAAAAAATTCGCGTAGCGCGGGGTAAATAAGAAAGGGGATTTAAATGGCTAAAGTAGTATGTTTCGGGGAAATAATGCTTAGACTGCAACCACCAAATTTTCAAAGATATGAGCAAGCAACCACCTTTGAGGCTGTATATGGCGGCGGAGAAGCTAATGTTAGCGTTTCATTGGCTAATTATGGCGAAGATGCTATATTTGTTACGAAAGTGCCAGATAACCCTATCGGGCAAACTGCGATTAATGAAATGCGTCGTTATGGAGTAGACACTAAGTATATGATCAAAGGTGGCCCGCGTTTAGGAATCTATTTCTGTGAAAAGGGTGCTTCCCAACGTCCGTCCAAAGTAGTATATGATCGGGCGAACAGCGCCATCTCCACTGCTAAACGGGAAGACTTTAACTGGGATGAAATTTTTAGCGACGTTACCTGGTTCCATTTTACAGGCATTACACCAGCCTTAGGGGATAATGTAGCAGAGTGTGTCCTTGATGCCTGCAAAGCCGCTAAAGTCAAAGGTATCACCATAAGCTGTGACCTTAACTTCCGAAAAAACTTGTGGACTAGCGAGAAAGCTGGCAAAGTGATGAGCCAGTTCATGCCTTATGTGGATGTATGTATTGCCAACGAAGAGGATGCGGAGAAAGTATTTGGCATAAAAGCGGATGCAACCGATATCGAAAGTGGTAAATTAAATCATGAAGGCTATAAAAAAGTTGCCGAAGAACTGAAGAAACGTTTCAATTTTAGTACGGTAGCTATTACCCTGCGGGGCAGTATTTCAGCCTCGGACAATAACTGGGCCGCTATGATGTATAAAGATGACCAATATTATTTCTCGAAAAACTATGCGGTGCGCATCGTTGACCGGGTTGGCGGTGGTGATTCCTTTGGCGGCGGCTTAACCTACGCCATGATGAATAATTATAGTAACCAGGATGCCCTAGAGTTTGCCGTAGCAGCATCTTGTTTGAAACATACCATTGAAGGTGACCACAATCATGTAACAGTGAGTGAAGTGAAAACACTGATGGGTGGAGACGGTTCAGGCCGCGTCCAACGTTAATCCATAGGAAAATAGAGATATATCCCTGAGAATAATACGGTAATTAGCGGAACTTCCAGTACGCTAATTACCGTGATTCTACAAAAATAAAATACAGAATATTTTAAATGGTCACAATTGACAGATTGACTTATTTTGATAATGCCAAATAGTAAAAGGGGGAACAAGAACAATGAAAAAGTCCAAACTATTACTTCTTGCTATCGCCACGGTATTTGCAGTGGGGACTATTCTATCAGGCTGCGGTAGTCAAAAGCCAGCAGCTCAGGCAACAGGGCCGAAGTACAAGTTGAAATTAGCCACTCAACTGCCAGATAGTCATCCTGTAGCGGCAGCAGCTCTTGTGTATGCCAAAAAAGTTAACGAGAGAAGTAAAGGTGAAATTGAGATTACCGTATTTAACAACGGAACATTAGGTCAAGAACGGGATCTAGTGGAAGGAATGAAACTTGGCACCGTCGATATGGCCAACGTAAACAGTGCTCTCATGACAAGTTTTGCGCCTAGATGGCAGTTATTTAGCTTACCTTATCTTTTCCAATCTGAAGAACATATGAATAAAGTAGTGAATGGTCCTATTGGACAACAGTTGTTCAAAGAGCTTGAACCAAGTGGTATTAAAGGGCTAGCTTATCAATGGAGTGGTTTCCGTAGCATGACCACTAAGAAGGGGCCAATCAATACTCCTGATGATTTAAAAGGACAAAAAATTCGCACTATGCCGGCGAAAATAATGGTTGATGCGATTAACGCTATGGGAGGTATAGCTACACCAATGGATCAAGGTGCTGTCTATAATGCCTTACAATCCGGTATACTTGATGGATGGGAAAATAATCCTGCAACAGTAGCTTCCTTTAAAATGAATGAAGTCTGTCCGTACTTTTCATATACTAACCATTTTGCCGCTCCAAATATTCTGTTGATGAGTCAAAAATCATGGGCAAAATTGTCCCCTGAAGCCCAAAAAGTATTAATGGAAGTTTCCATGGAATCACAAAAAGATGAAAGTGATATATTCCATAAGTCTGAGAAAGAAGTTGTTGAAAAACTTACGGCTGCCGGCATGAAGTTCAATGAGGTCAATACCCAGCCTTTCTTTGAAAGAGCTAAACCACTGTGGACGTCTTTAGAGGAAGTAGTGGGCAAGCAAACCTTTGAGGATATTGAGAAATTACGCACTAAATAATGATGTACAGTTGCAATGGTGGTTGGTAATTAGCTAGCCACTATTGCTATCTATTTATGGAGGAAACATGAGACTATGATAAATTTTTTTCGCTTTTTAAGTGATCGGATTAATAGCCTGGCGAAAGGGTTGCTACTATTATCGGCTTGTACCATGGTAACAGCGGTTTTTATGCAAATTATCTTTCGTTACTTGTTGCAACTCCCCTTATCCTGGTCTGAAGAGCTGGCTCGTTACGCCTTTATGTGGACGACTTTTCTAGGTGCATCGGTGGCTTTACGTTATAATACTCTGCCGAATATCACTATGGGTGTGAAATTTTTTCCGAAAAAAATACAACCCTATTTATTTTTGGTGACAAACGGTTTGTCTGCATTGTTTTGCTATCATTTTATTGTTGAAGGCACCAAACTTTGTATCGCGGTTCTTCCCGATAAAACTCCAGCACTGGATTTCACCATATCTTGGGCTTATGCAGCGTTGCCAGTGGGTGGACTTTTTATGCTCATCCATATATTTCGCTTAGTTGCCGAACAATCACAGGAAAAAATGGGAAATCCCACCCTTGGGTTAGGTATAATGCTGGGAGTGGCGGTAGGGTTTTCTTTGCTTACCAGCCAACCCATTGAACAAATAAATGGATTATTGATTGTTTTATTATTAGTATTTTTTGCCATGAGTGTGCCAATTTTTGCATCTTTGGCACTGGTAACAATCACAGCCTTTACTACCATGGGCGACATTCCTCTGACAATTATTCCTCAACGCATGTTTGTCGGTCTGGATTCCTTTACGCTGATGGCCGTGCCATTTTTTATGTTAGCTGGTGCCATTATGCACGAAGGTGGTATTGCACTGCGGTTAATAAATTTCGCCAGCTCTCTGGTAGGGTGGATTCGTGGTGGATTAATTCCAGCCAACGTGATTGCCAGCGTTATCTTTGCGGATATGTCCGGTTCAGCTGCATCGGATACGGCTGCCATTGGTAACGTCATGATGCCAGGGATGATCAAGCGGGGTTATGAACCAAAATTCGTAACAGCGCTGCAGGCCGCTGCGGGTTCATTAGGTGTGCAATTTCCGCCAAGTTCGGGCATGCTACTGTATGCTTTTGTCGCCAATGTTTCCATTACCCATTTATTTATGGCATCCTTTATTCCTGGTTTTTTGGTAGCTTTTTCCTTCATCATTACTGGTCTTATTGTCGCCCGCAGGCACAATTATCCTGCTGAAAAGTGGGTTGGGTTCAGAAATCTGGGTAAAGATTTTATTAAATCAATCTGGGCCTTATTTACACCCGTTTTGATCTTAGGTGGTATTTTGGGTGGCATATTTACTGCAACCGAAGCTGGTGCCGTGACGGTAGTGTACGCTTTGGTTGTTAGTACTGTTTTTTACAAAGAATTACCACTGAAGAGTATTCCTAGCGTAGTCACCACGGGTGCCGTTAATACTGCTCGTGTTATGTCCATCGCTTCAGCTGGAATGCTACTGGCTTGGTATCTAGCTTCACAGCAAATTCCACAGGAAATAGCGGGTATGCTGTTTAGCATTACGAAAGACCCCTTTTGGATTTTGGTTATCGTTAATCTGTTCCTCATTCTCATTCATACTGTATTAGAAACAGGGACGTGTATCCTGGTAGTTATTCCGATCCTCTTACCAGCCATGTTAGCCGCCGGGGTTGATCCTATTCATTTTGGTATTATTGTAGCGATCAACTCGGCGTTAGGCATGATTTTACCGCCAATCGGTATTTGCCTATTTGTTTCCACGGCAATCACGAATGTTAGCTTAGAGGATGTTACTAAAGCTGTATGGCCTTTTGCTCTGGCTAATTTGATTGTATTGTCCTTAGTAACAGCCAACCCATGGATTGTACAGATATTGCCTGGTATGATGGGCATGATAAAATAGCGAACGGTCATAAATTCTGATAATATTATCTAAAACCTGAGTGCTGCTAGAGGTCACTTTGTATGAGAGGGGCAGTAGCATTCAGGTTTTTCTTTTTTAAAGTAAAAGAATGAATAAAGACTACTAGTACGTGATGGCGGGGTTGTAGACAGAATTATGCACTAGTGTCGATTTCATCACCAACACGAGTGGTCTATGAATCACTGAAATTTGCGAGAACATTGAGTGCTGAAATAAAAAAACATTTAAAGAAAAACCGAAAGATAGTTAATTAAATTAAATAAGTATATTCACAAAATTAAAAAAATGTATTATAATATTAAAAGTAAAGTAAACAGAATTGTATGCTTTTAGTAAAGTATGGAAGCTGTGGGGAAAATATAATTAGGTGGTGATGTCTGCCAGGGAGTGATTGCCTTGAGAGGGTTAATGCAGGAAAATGGAGATTTCACCATGGATTTTGGCACTAAAAATGTAAAAAAATACGGAGCAATAAAAGGAGGCATATTTCGATGAGTAAATTAAGCTTAAAAGAAAAGATATCCTATGGTTTGGGCGATTTCGGTAATGGCTTTATGTTTGATATGGGACAAATTTATTTGCTGAAATTCTATACAGATGTTTTTGGTATTCCGGCAGCTGTAGCGGGAAGTATATTTTTACTAACTAAAATATTTGATGCCTTTATGGATCCAATAGCTGGTGCTTTTATTGATGCAAGAAAGTTTGATCCTAAAACAGGAAAATTTAGAAAAATAATGTTCATGAGTAGTATTATTCTTGGTCTGTTATCAGTATTTGTTTTTATGGCCCCCGAACTTTCGCCCACCGCTAAAATGATTTTTGGTTATGCCACATATATGGCATGGGGTGTAGGATATTCCTTTACGAATGTTCCTTATGGTGCATTAGGAGCCTCGATGACACAGGATCCTATTGATAGAGCATCCTTGGCCTCTTGGCGGCAAGCTGGTTCTTTAGGAGCATTATTGATTACTAGTGTAATGGTAGTGCCTCTTATTAAGCAATTCTCAGATCCGCATATTGGCTGGCCAGTTGTTGTTGCTCTTACTTCAGTCATTGGTATTACGGCTTTTTATTTCTGTTTTAAGAATTGCAAGGAAATAATAGTAGGTAAAAGTCTTGCTTCAGGTGAAAAAATTGATATACAGGCAATGGCCAAGTCTGTATTCACCAATAAACCTTTATTGGCTCTCATCTTAATGACCATCTTTACGATTTCGGCCTATAATATTAAATCGGCCATGCTGATCTACTATTGCCAATATAATCTTGGTGACATTAGTTTGATGCCATATATCAGTTTCATCACAATCGGTTGTTCATGTGTAGGCATTACCTTTATTCCTAAATTGACAAAGCGATTTGGTAAGAAAAATACGGCCCTGATTGGATTTGGAATTAGTACAATTGCTGACTTAATTAACTTCTTGATTCCGGGTGATTTAATTACCTTTACGATTTTGGCAAGTATTGCTTTTGTTGGAATTAGTATTCCTAACGGCGTTACCTGGGCTTTTGTTTCTGATTCGATTGATTTTGGCGAATGGAAAACAGGTGAGAGGAGAGAAGGAATTACCTATTCGTTCTTTAATTTCGCTCGCAAAATTGCACAATCTGTTTCAGGTTTTGCTTCTGGGGTCGGATTATCTCTTGTCGGCTATGTACCAAATGTGCAGCAGACAGCAGAATCCCTTAGAGGAATAAAAGTCTTGCTGCTTTTATATCCGGCAGTGACTATATTCTGCGCAGCTATGGTGATAGGTGGTTTATACACGTTAAGTGATAAAAAACATGGAGAAATTGTAGACCAATTAAAGAGTAAAGTAGCGTAAAAAGAAACTTTGAATTATAAATGGTAGACTCATAAATATTATTAGCTGGACGTACACTTGTTAGGTATAATAGTTGATTTACTTGATTAATTAAATTAATTAAGTAAATCAATATATGGAATGGAGGTGCCTGAGAAATGATGCCGGAAGTGATAACAATCGGAGAAAGTATGGTTATGTTTATTGCTAGCCAAGGAGATTCACTTGAATTTGTTTCAGATTTTACGAGGCACCTTGCTGGGGCGGAGTCGAATGTTGCTATTGGTTTAGCTAGACTGGGACATAAGACAGGATGGATAAGTTCGATTGGTAATGATCCCTTTGGAACTTATATACGTAATACCATCGGGGGTGAGGGAGTTGATACTTCTGCCGTTACGGTATCAACGGTGCATTCTACAGGTATGCTTATTAAAGAGCGAAATGATGGGGGAGATCCCCAGGTCTATTATTATCGGGGTGATTCAGCAGCAGCGAATTTTACGTCAGATATGCTACAAGAAAGTTACTTTGATAATGGTAAAATATTTCACATAACGGGTATTTTTCCAGTATTGGGTGCCAAAAGCAAGGAGGCTCTGTTCGCAGCCATCAAGATTGCGAAAAGCCGGGGTCTTATGATCTCCTTTGATCCCAATATTCGCTTAAAGCTGTGGACGGGAGAAGAGGAAAAGGCGACGCTTTTAGAAATTGCAGGGATGTCAGATTTGATATTGCCAGGGTTACATGAGGCTGAATTACTAGTCGGCAGTACTAAATGGGAAAAAATATCGAAATTTTTCCATGGAAAGGGTAATAAGTTTGTCATCATGAAGAATGGTGCAGATGGCGCTTATTACTCCATTCGTGAAGATGATGGTTCGATAACGCAAGGTTATGAAAAAGGCTTTAAAGTTGGAAAGGTTGTTGACACAGTAGGTGCTGGCGATGGATTTGCTGTTGGAGTGTTATCTGCTCTGCGAGAAAATTTATCGTTAGGACAAGCAGTTAAACGGGGAAATGCAATTGGATCAATGGCTGTAATGGTCCGAGGAGATTCTGATGGCTACCCGACAAGGGAAAAACTTGATGAGTATTTGAGAAAACAACTTAGTGTATACTAACAAAATGGATTTGAATGTTATTTCATAAAAGCAAAAAATGTTTAAGGGGGATTGGACAATGGAAAAATTAAATAGTGTTTTAGTGAATGGTGATTTTTCGTTTCCTAAGGATTTGAAGGTGCAGAAATATCCAGGGAATTTGCCTGAAAGAGTCATTCAGTTTGGTGAAGGTAACTTTTTGCGAGCTTTCGCTGATTGGATGATTCATTTATTAAACCAACAGAATTTGTTTAATGGTCGTGTCGTTGTAGCGCAACCCATCAAAGACGGACTAGCCGATATGGTCAATGAGCAAGACGGTTTATATACCCTGTTACTGCGTGGTCTGCGTGATGGAAAACCGGTAGAAGAAAAAGAAGTCATCAGTTCCATTAGCCGTTGTATCAATCCTTATACCCAGTGGGATGCTTATTTGAAATGTGCGGAAGATCCATTAATTGAATATGTTATTTCTAATACAACAGAAGCTGGCATTACCTTTGATAAAGAAGATAAATTTGAAAATCAGCCCCCTACTTCTTATCCCGGGAAACTTACTTCGTATTTATATCATCGTTTTCAATATTTTAAGGCAGACGTGAGTAAAGGCATGGTCATTTTACCTTGTGAATTAATTGATAGAAATGGCGATAATTTAAAGAAAGCCATTTTGCAATATATAGAGCTTTGGAATTTACCTCAGGAGTTTTCCCGTTGGGTAGTTGAAAATAATTATTTCTTAAATACCTTGGTCGATCGTGTCGTAACTGGTTATCCAAGAGATGAAATAAAAGATATTATTAACTCATTAGGGTATGCAGATTCCTTAGTGAATACAGGAGAGTTATTTCACCTCTGGGTCATTGAAGGACCTAAGGAATTGTCAGAGAGATTGCCTTTCCATAAAATTGGACTAAATGTTGTATGGACAGAAGATATGACTCCGTACAGAAGTCGCAAAGTGCGGATATTAAATGGCGCTCATACGGCATCCGTACCAGCAGCATTTTTGTATGGTCTCGATACTGTTGGCGAAATGATGGATCATGAGGTTATGGGTAAGTACGTAAGACAAATTATTCAAGATGAAATTATACCTTCGATTGATTTAGATAAGAGCATGCTAGAAGAATTTGCTAATGCGGTCGTGGAAAGATTCCAAAATCCATACATTAAACATTATTTGCTAAGCATACTATTAAATTCTGCTTCTAAATTTAAAGCGCGGGTTTTACCATCGATTATTGAATATCATAAATTAAATGGTACCTTGCCGCAAAAATTAGTTTTTTCATTAGCGGCATTGATTGCAGTATATAAAGATGGAAAAGTCGATGGCAGTGGCATGTTAGCTCGTAGAGATAAAGACGAGTTTATCATGAAAGATGATGTGTGGGCGTTAGAATTTTTTGCAGCTATATGGTCGAGTTTTGATGGCAGTAAACAATCAGCGCAAGAAGTGGCTAAAAAAGTGCTGCAGAATGCAAAGTTATGGGATAAAGATTTATCCGAAATTGATGGTTTTGTTGAATGCCTAGGGGACTATCTATATAAGATTACAGACTCAGGGATGCAAAAGACGGTTGCTGGGTTGATTAACTAATCGAGCGGTAGGCTCTAAGATGGAGGGTTTATTTTGTTATTAAATAGAATTAGTTTTCATGACAATGTTGCCGTTGCGATTGAAGAACTTACTGCAGGTGAGACCTATCGTGTAGGCAGTGTATCCATAACAGCGAAAGTTACCATTCCCAAAGGTCATAAGATAGCTTTAGCAGATATTCCAGCAGGATCTCATATTGTTAAATATGGATTTCCCATTGGACACGCTGTTGAAGACATTACAATAGGGGATTGGGTTCACTCTCATAATGTGAAAACAAATTTAGGGGAAAGATTAGAGTACCAGTATCACCCTGTCAGCACAGACAGCGCCAGCCAACAACCTACGGCAAAAACATTTAAAGGCTATCTTAGAGCTAATGGTAAGGTTGGGGTGCGAAATGAAATATGGATTATTCCTACGGTAGGTTGTGTCAATCGGACGGCACAACTGGTAGCACGTGGTGCAAATGAAAAATTCCAGGGAGTCAAAAATATCGATGGAATTTATGAATTTAATCATCCTTATGGCTGTTCTCAATTAGGAGAAGACCACACCAATACGCAAAGAATTCTTGCTGATTTAGTGAACCATCCTAATGCGGCGGGCGTTTTAGTATTAGGCCTTGGGTGTGAAAATAATAATGTGGAGGAATTTAAAAAAGTTTTGGGACAATATGATGACAGTAAAGTGAAGTTTTTGATTGCCCAAGATGTGAAAGATGAAGTTGAGAGTGGCATAGAATTAATTGGTGAACTGATTGAACAGGCTTCGGCAGACAAACGAGTGGATTGTTCTATTTCAGAACTGATTGTCGGATTAAAATGTGGTGGTTCTGATGGTTTTTCGGGTATTACGGCCAATCCACTAGTTGGCGAATTTTCTGACAAGCTGGCCGCAAGCAGTGGCACGACCATTTTAACTGAAGTGCCAGAAATGTTTGGTGCTGAAACCATCCTGATGGATCGTGCTATCAATGAACAGGTCTTTGATAAAATTGTTCATCTGGTAAATGATTTTAAGAAATATTATGATGATCACAATCAACCGATTTATGAAAATCCGTCACCAGGGAATAAAAAAGGCGGAATTACGACCTTAGAGGACAAATCCCTAGGTTGTACGCAAAAAGGTGGTCGCAGTACAGTCGTTGATGTCTTGGGTTATGGTGATGTTGTAAAAAATAAAGGTCTTACACTACTGAGTGCTCCTGGTAATGATATGGTGGCATCAACAGCCCTTGCAGCTTCGGGTTGTCAGATTATCTTGTTTACGACAGGCCGGGGAACTCCGCTAGGTACAGCTGTACCTACTATAAAAATTGCAACAAATAGTGAAATCTTTGAAAGAAAATCCAATTGGATGGATTTTGATGCCGGTGTGTTACTCACTGGCCAATCAATGGGAAATACAGCGGAACAATTACTGCAACATGTTATTGAAGTGGCTTCAGGGTCCTTAACAAAATCAGAAAAAATGGGATTCCGTGAAATTGCTATCTTTAAAAATGGCGTAACCTTGTAAATTCAAAAGTTACAATCGAGATTCCTCTTTGTCATTTGCAGACAAGTGGGAATCTCGAACGTGGAAGAGGTAAGAAGGGAGAAATTATTATGAAACAATTTATGGGAGAGAACTTTCTACTAGAGAATAATTCGGCAATAAAACTCTATCACGAATATGCAAAAGAGATGCCCATTATTGATTATCATTGCCATTTAGATGCGAAAGACATCTTCGAAAATAAACGGTTCAAGAACATTACAGAAGTTTGGTTGTATGGTGATCATTATAAATGGCGGGCCATGCGTAGCAATGGTATTGATGAACAATCCATTACAGGCAAAACTACGACTGATTATGAAAAGTTTTTGGCGTGGGCGAAAACCTTAGAAAAATCTATTGGTAATCCCCTCTATCATTGGACTCATTTAGAATTGCAGCGCTACTTTGGAATTTATGAGCCACTATCAGCCAAAAATGCTCACGAGATATGGGAGAAAACCAATGCTTTATTAGCGCTTGAAGAATATAGTGCTCAAGGTTTGATTAGAAAATCCAATGTAAAGGTTATTTGCACAACAGATGACCCGGGGGATACATTGGAATACCACCGTAAAATTCGCGACGATGATACCATCAAAGTAAAGGTATTTCCTACCTTTCGACCAGATAAGGGACTGGATCTGAATGCTCCTGGTTTTACTCAATGGATAGAGAGAGTAGGTCTAGCGACAGGAGTAAAGATTACTAATTACAGTGAATTTCTGGAGGCTTTTGAGCAAAGAATCGAGTTTTTTCATAAAATGGGTTGCCGGGCTTCAGATCATGCCTTGGAAAAAGTTCCGTATTTGGAAAGTTCACAAGAGGTAATTGAGGGCATCTTTGCAAAGGCTTTGCAAGGGGAAACCATTACTGATACTGATATAGAACGTTATAAGACAGCAGTATTGCAATTCTGTGGGCGAAAGTTTGCAAAATTAGGGTGGGCCATGCAACTGCATATTGGGGCTTTGCGCAATAATAACAGTATTATGTTCAAAAAAATGGGTCCAGATACTGGATTTGACTCCGTTCACGATCATCCAGTAGCGTTTTGTTTGTCGCGGTTACTGGATTTGCTAGCAGTAGGAGGGTCTCTACCGCGAGTCATTTTATATACCCTCAATCCTAAAGATAATGCCGTATTAGGAACTATGCTTGGTAATTTCCAAGCAGGTGGCATTCCAGGGAAAATGCAGTTTGGCACAGCCTGGTGGTTTATTGACAATAAGACAGGCATGATCGAACAGATGATTTCTCTCAGTAATTTAGGGCTGCTCAGTCGTTTTGTTGGCATGGTCACTGATTCTAGAAGTTTCTTATCTTATACGCGGCATGAATATTTTAGGAGAATTCTCTGCAATTTATTAGGCACGTGGATAGAAAATGGTGAAGTGCCGGCTGATTGGGATATGGTTGGCGGGATTGTACAAGATATTTGTTTTAATAATGCAAAAACGTATTTTGAATTTCCCGCAAGGTAACAAATAATAAAAGCGGCGAAAGCCAATGAATATGACAGCCCTACTGGATTACCAGTAGGGCTGTTGGGCGTCACTTTTGCTGATGGATCCTTTACTTAGGAATTCACAGATTAAAAGCGTGGTACAAAACATACTATGGCGTGGAGGATTTGGCCCTCCAACCTTTTTTATGCTTCTTTAGATAGTGTACGAGCAAGGCGACTGGTGGAACGACAATTAGAAACGGTGGATAAATATATAGTGGCGTGAACTCGAAGCCTACCTGAATGTGCTGCGGGTAATTTTTCGCCATGAATATTGACCATATTGCAATTCCGATACCAAAGGGGATGGTCAGATATTTGGGATCCTTTAATTTTATGAGCTGGGATGTACCCAATATGGCCCCGTAGGTAAAAATACTGATCTTGAAGAACGCTCCGATGATCATAATGAGGATAATGAATATATCTAGTTTATCAAGAAATCCCAGTTTTATAAGGCGTAAAGCCTCAAACAAGGGAAATAGAGATGAAGATGCACCTGTTACTCCTAGAGAAACTAGGAATGCAATGGTATTTAAGGACAGACCTATCCCAAGAAATAGAATAGCAAGTAGCGATGTTGTTCTCACTTTGGCTGGTGTATTGACAGAGGAATAGATCATAGCAAATATGATGGTCTCACCATAGGGGAAGGAATAGAGTCGCCAACCAGCCTTTAAAACAGATGTAAGGCCGTTCTCAAGGAATGGCTTTACATTGTGAAATTTCACCACGTTTGGTGTTGCGTAGAGTAATATGAATAATACAAACATGCCAAAGATCAATAGAGGTAATATGATTTCAGCTGCTCGTGAAATATTTTCGATTCCTGCAAAGGCCCCATAGGAAAATACGATCATCGATGTGATTGTAACTACAAGTATTGACATGTCAGGCAATGAGGCAATTAATATAAGCTCGGAATAACTTCTCAGTAATCTGGCAGCTATATATGTAAAGTACACGATGTATGTGAAACCCAAGAGTGATCCTGTCAATCTGCCAAAAATTTTAGGCAGATAGGTGATGAGGGTATCATTAGGGTAGTTATAATAGAGTTCTGTATACAAAAGTTGTAAGATCATACCTACTGGTATATAGAGGAGTAGTGCCAGCCACGCATCCTGTTTTGCATCAGCAGCTAGAAAATAAAGGGATGCATTGCCATATTCGGATAGTACCATACCAGCAAACAACTGATAGAGTGATATTTTTGTTGTCACATTAGAGCCTCCTATTAATATAGCGGTTTTGATATGGTACCTATTCTTGGAATACTAGAATTTACAGTGATCTCTACAGTAAGATCAGGAAACATCTCCCTCCAATTTCCCTGGAAATTTTTCCAATCAGCAGGATAGTCTCTGTGTATTGTCCCGCCGAAATCAAAGATATCTGCCTTGAAGGTCTGTTGCGCTGCATATAATGCTTTTTCAATTTCTCTTTTTATAGCCTCATTCTGTATTTCTTCTAACGCTGTTATTATGTCAGGGCTTTTCATAATGTTCAGTTTCCCTGACATTTCTCTGATATTTCCTTTTTCGGTGATGGTTATCTGGATGATGGGTTTATTATTTATGATGATAGGCCTTATCGTACTATCTGCTTGTATAATATCCAGGGTTATGTTGCCTGTATCTGGTGAGGGAATGACGATGTTTCCTGTTGTAACCTTACCTGTTATCCACTGCATTCCCCTTGTTTCTTGCTCATCCATATAACCAATGAGTTTATCTTTGTTAAAGACAGCAGTACCGAGTAACTTGAATAGAGTGCCAGCTTGTTCATCCTGATGCAGAGCAATGACTCCTGCTAGTGGTGACGCTGTCTTACTAGCTAAGGCAGTAGAAAAATCCAAGCTTGTAACGACAGGTGTGTAGCCATATTCTGATTGCAAATTTAATATGGCTACAATTGTATTGGTAGGAACTGTAGCTTCAGGTGTTATTGTTTTTAGAATTTCAGAAGCTTTACCCTTTGCAATCAGGAAAATTATATTAGGTCGCAACTCATGTTCTCTTGCTACGAAATTGACAAGATCCCCCACACCTGACTTTGCTGTATCTTCACCAATGACAATAAATTTAACATGGGATAATATTATCTTTTTACCCAGTTTTGTAGATAGATGCTCTAAAGCATCGGGTACCGTATCCCCTGTGCTGATGAGAGACATTACATCTGTTGGCTGCTTTTCGTTTTTCCCCCCACCCATACCACCTGATGACGATTTCTGTCCTTTTAATATCTGGGTAGATACCATGTATTTTCCATCAGATGTTCGATCGACACCGAAGGAAACGATGATGGCCAATTTTTCAATTTCTTTTTTTGACGTACAGCCTACAGTAAGCAACATCATTATTATAATCATCAGAAATATAATAATTTTTTTCATGGAAGACTCCTTATATTCTTTTATAGAACTAGGGTAACTTGGGTCTTCTGCGCTGGGATTGTTTCCAGGTAATAAGCTTTGACCTTTTAATCATAGTCCATAACGGTGCTCTTATCACTACATCTGAAAGTTCATTCACGGCAAGAGGTGCCAACGGGCTCATATATGGCACCCCAAAGGATCTTGCTGATATCATATTGATGAATAAGATCATTGTACCGCCTGCAAGGCCCAGCATGCCCAAGGTTCCGCTTAAGAGTAACAAAAAGAAACGCGGAAGGATCTGTGATACTGCCATTTCAGGGGATGGTATCGTCAATGAAGCTATGGCTGTGAAGCCTATTACGACTACTGTTAGTGTGCTGCCAAGTCCTGCTTCAACGCCTGCTTGACCTATGACCAAAGCGCCAGCGATACTTACCGCCGGTCCTATTACTCTTGGCATTCGAATGCCGGCTTCTCTTAATACCTCATATGTGAATAACATTATTAAACATTCCCACATTAGAGGAAAGGGCACTTCGGCCCGGGATTTTATAATCGTTGTGATTAAAGCGTCAGGAATAAGTTCCTGGTGGAATGTTACTAGGGCTACATAAAAGCCTGGAAGGGTAACACTTAGTAAAAATGATAAATACCTGACCCAGCGGTTTATTGTGGCAGGAATGAATTTCAAGTAATAATCATCAAGGGTTTTCATAAATTCGACAAAAAGACAAGGAACGGTTAAAACATCAGGCGTTCCGTCAACCATAATGGCAACATGGCCTTCTAATATTTTGCTTGCGAGCACATCTGGTTTTTCGGTATGGAAGATAGTGGGAAAGATGAAAAAAGAACTATCTTGTATATATTCCCCAATGTAGTTACTGCCCAGTACGGAGTCTATTTTGATGTTATGTAATCTGATTCTCACTTCATTTACGATCTTATCATTGGCAATACCTGAGAGATAACAAACCACAATAGTTGTCTTTGTTTGTTTGCCTAACGTATGGGATTCCATCTTCAGATTTATATTTTTGATTTTTTTTCTTAATAAACAGGTATTCGTCCTTATAGATTCTGTAAAGCCCTCTTTAGGTCCTCGCAGAGAAAGCTCAGCTTCAGGTTGCTCCACATTTCTGGCAGGTGGATTTTTGAAGTCGATTGTCAGCCCTTTGTTGACTCCATCTACAAGCAAAATAATTTTACTATTTAAGATAGATTCAACAACCTTACTCAAGTCTTCATGTATGTCTTCAGGTCTTATTCCCAGTAAATACTGTATATAGCTCTCGCTATTAGGACGATATGCATCATCAACTGACTTAGCGGTTAACTTTTTGATGACCGATTCTTCAATGAGATCTTGGCTTACCATACCATCTATATAAGCAAGTATGGCGCTGTATTGAGGATTATTGGTAATTTTAATTTCCCTTATAACGATATCAGAACAGTTATCAAATACGTTTTTTAGATAGATTTCATTGTCGGTGAGTCTATGGGATACGTGACTCTGTGCATTAACTCCAGCCTGCCTGAAATGTTCAATCACAGTCGTCATCTTTTCGGCGATTTCATTACTGCTTTTAATCGTCGTTTGAAGTGCTGCTAGTCTGCAACTGGATTTGGAACGGGAAGCGAGCGCCATGCTGAGGGACAGTTTTCCGATATGTTGACACTTTTTTTTCAATATAACTCTTCCCTTTCCATTAATGAGGTCTGCTTACCAATTATTCCATAAATAGTATTAGCTTTTTTAGATTGATTATCCAATTGTAATTGTCAATGAAAAAGGTTGGGGGTAGGAGCCCAGTCTTATAGAAGATTCTTTGGACATCTCGAGTTAATATAAATAAACTTTAAACCATATGATTTGGTTTGAAGTTTATTTGCGTTTGGAAAAGGAGGATGGAAATACACCGAGTTGCAAACAATAAATACAATTCGTAATAAACAAAATACTATAAGCAATGAGGAGGAAGTGATTCAGTGAGTGAGGACAACAAAAAATTGAGTTTAAAGGAAAAGGTTTCTTATGGGTTAGGGGATTTTGGCAATGGATTTATGTTTGATATGGGACAGATCTATCTGCTCAAATTTTATACTGATGTCTTTGGTCTGGCAGCAGCAGCAGCGGGCAGTATTTTTTTAATTACCAAGATCTTTGATGCCTTTATGGACCCCTTAGCCGGGGCTTTCATTGATGCAAGAAAATATAACCCACAGACGGGAAAATTTAGGACTATTATGTTTACTGGAAGTATTATTCTTGGGATTTTATCCATATTTGTATTTTTGTCGCCGGATTTTTCGCCCACAGGAAAAATCATTTTTAGTTATGCCACATACATGGTATGGGGCGTAGGGTATTCTTTTACGAATGTTCCTTATGGTGCTCTCGGAGCCGCCATGACTCAGGATCCAATCGATAGAGCGTCCTTGGCATCTTGGCGACAGGCTGGTTCATTGGGAGCATTGTTGATAACGAGCGTAATGGTTATCCCTATTGTTAAACAATTCTCGGATCCGCATATCGGCTGGCCAATTGTTGTAGCACTTGCATCAGTTATTGGTATTAGTGCCTTCTATGTATGTTATAAAAATTGTAAGGAAGTGGTTATTGGTAAAAATATTGCTGCCAGTGAAAAATTTTCAGTCAAGGCAATGGCTAAATCCGTATTTACTAATAAGCCATTATTGGCCGTAATTTTAATGACAATATTTACCATATCGGCATATAACATTAAATCTGCCATGATGATTTATTATTGTCAGTATAATCTTGGTGACATAAGTTTGATGGCGTATATTAGTTTTATTACTATCGGTTGTTCCTGTGTAGGCATTACCTTCATTCCTAAATTAGTAAAAATGTTTGGCAAGAAAAACACGGTGCTTATTGGCTTTGGGATAAGTGCTATTGCTGATATCATTAATTTCTTACTTCCAGGTGATGTGGTGACTTTTACGATACTGGCGAGTATTGCCTTTGTTGGAATTAGTATTCCCAACGGTGTTACATGGGCTTTTGTTTCTGATGCGATTGACTTTGGTGAATGGAAGACAGGGGAACGAAGAGAAGGAATTACTTATTCATTCTTTAATTTTTCTCGGAAAATTGCTCAATCTCTTTCGGGTTTTACTTCCGGTTTGGTATTAGGATTTGTAGGATATGTGCCCAATGCAGTGCAAACAACGGAGGCGTTAGGAGGAATAAAAGCATTGTTGCTTTTATATCCAGCGGTTACCATATTCTGCGCAGGTATTGTAATAGGGATTTTATATACCTTAACCGATAAAAGGCATGGGGAAATTGTGGCAGAATTACAGAACCGATGAGTATCTGGCATATAGAAGTATTACATAGTTCGCGGTGCTCTATAAAGTGCATAAATTTTCTTGCCGGATACTGCATATAAAATGGTTACAACGGGGGAGTAGTCGACATAATCTGGTCAAGTATGTATTTATCTAATAGAAGAGACATAGGTAGTAATGCATAATATTTGTAATGAAAGAAAATTATAAAAATTTAAAAAAGTTTGCAGGAATTTCTATTTTCATAGAGAATATTTACAATATAAGATAGTTAATTAATTTAAAAAAGCTTGTCGTTTAATGAAAGTAAGGTGATGGAATGGTAAAAAAACCTGGCAATAGTAAGTATGTTAAAAAATTAAATCGAATGACTGTACTCAATATCATTAAGGAAAATGAGCTTGTATCCCGTCAGCAATTAGCCCAATTAACGGGTTTAACACCACCAGCTATAACCGGTATTATCCGAGAGTTATTGGAGATGGGATTTGTTATGGAAGTGGGATTAGGAACATCTCAGGGTGGGCGTCGGCCAATGAAACTTAAATTTAATGCTAAAGCTGGTTATGTGATTGGGGTAGAGGTAACAAGTAATGAAACGATTATCGTGATTGCTGACTTGGAAAATGATCCTATCAATCTCATGACAGTAGATATTGATATGAGCGAGCCGGAAATTGGTATTCCACAACTGTTGGCCAAAATTCGTCAAGTTATGAATAGTGAGGAAAATGGCAATAAAAATTTCTTGGGTATTGGGATAGCGTTTCCAGGGCTAATCAGCGCTAGAGAAGGTATAGTGAAACGTTCTATTAACCTCGGCCCTAAGTGGCGCCAGTTTCCTCTCAAGAAAACATTGGAAAATCAAATAAGGTTACCTGTATTTATTGAAAGTAATGCGAAGTCCTCAGCGTTGGCTGAGTGGTGGTTTGGTGGTGGCATCAATTTTAGAAATCTAGTATATATCAATTTGGGTGAAGGGATTAGTGCTGGTGTAATCAGTGCTGATCGGGTTATACAGGGGGCTGAAGGTCATGCTGGGGAGATTGGCCATACTTTCATGATGGAAAACGGTCCATTATGTAATTGCGGGAATCGAGGTTGCCTGGAAGCCATCTGTGGAATTCCAGCGTTGCTACGCAAAGCAAATGATGAATTGTCACTTATAAATTCTCAAGATCCGTTAAAGCAGGCTTGGCTAATGAATGGGAAAATTGGAATTGAAGATATCTTGAAATCTGCAGCTGTTGAAGGGTCTTATTCCCGGGAACTTTTGCAACAAGTGGGAAAATACGTAGGTTTGGCTATCGCCAATGTGATTAATATGTATAATCCGGAAGCGGTTTTTATTGGTGGAAAATTGGCAGTCGTAGCGGAAACATTCATTGATAATATTAAGAAAAAGGTGAATAGTCACTCTTTCCCAGACGTTGCAAGGTCGGTACAAATCAAAATCTCTGATCTTGGCACCCATTCAGGGGTAATCGGCTCTTGTGCATTGGCTTTGCGTGAACTACTTCATTCTGATTCAACAATCTTAGAAGATTATCAGTTCATTTTGAAGAAACAGGAGAGTAATGAAAATTTATATGAATAAATTAGAAGACTAATCAAGGGGGCCGATGAATGACAAAAAATATGAATAATAGTAGCTGCTAAGTGGTCTTATCAGCGAGAGCAATGGGTTGCTATTAGGATAATATAAATGAAAGGGTGCTTTTATGACTAATGAAGGTAAGGCGTCATCACAAAACATAATGGATTATTTAGCGAGGTTTGTTGAGTTTGTTATGGTCAGTTTGACAGTCATCATGATTGCTTTGGTTACTTATCAGGTTTTTGAAAGATATGTACTTCATTACACTCCACCTTGGTCAGAGGAACTCGCAGTTTATCTAATGATTTGGTTTGGTATTATCGGAATTGCCGCTGGAGTGCGTAGAAAATCTCACATGGCCCTAGAATATTTTGCCGATAAATTTCCTAAGCCGGTGCAAAAAGGCTTAAGATTGTTCAATTATGTAATTATGATAATTTATACCAGTGTTTTAATCTATGAAGGTATTAACATGGTTGAACTTACCATGAGTCAAAAATCACCTGCTATTGGATTACCAGTGGGTTATGTATACCTAGCCTTGCCAGTGAGTGCAGTCATTATGGTGCTGTTTTTACTTGAAGCACTTATAAAAGAAATAAAGAAAGGCAGGAATGCATAGGATGGATGTTGGAGCTTGGTTATTACTGGGTAGCTTTTTCTGTTTAATGATTGTTAGGGTGCCTATTGCTTTTAGTTTAGGGATTTCCTCACTCATCACGTGTTTATACTCTGGCATTCCTTTAACTCCTTTAGCCCAACGTATGGTGGCCTCTTTGGATTCATTTCCGTTGATGACCATTCCGTTTTTCATATTAGCCGGTCATATCATGGCAGAAGGTGGCATTGCTAAACGAATTCTTGATTTCGCCAGTATTCTTGTAGGTCGTCTGCGTGGCGGGCTGGCAATGATCAATATCGTTGGGAGTATGTTTTTCGGTGGCACAACAGGTTCTTCTGTGGCTGATGTGGCTTCGATTGGACCGGTACTCATTCCTATGATGGAGAAAAAAGGCTATGGTAAAGATTTTGCTGTAGCAGTAACGGTTTGTGCGTCCACAACAGGCATTATTTTGCCGCCCAGTCATAATGCGATTTTGTATGCTGTGGCTGCTGGTGGTACAGTGTCAATTGGTGCTATGTTTTTGGCTGGTTATGTACCAGGACTGATGATTGGCCTAGGCATGATGATTGTCAGTTATTTCTTGGCTCTATCCCGGGGTTATGAAAAAGAGTCAGCCAAAAGTTTTTCCGAAAGCTGGGCAGCCTTAAAAAATGGATTTTTAAGTTTGATGGCAGCAGTGATTATTGTTGGTGGTATTATTAGCGGGATCTTTACTGCCACAGAGTCAGGGGCCATTGCCTGCTTGTATGCTTTGGTGCTGACAGTGTTTCATTACAAAGAGCTAAAAATATCTCAACTTCCTGAGATTCTACAAAAAGTAGCCATTACGTGTGGTATGGTATTTTTCCTAGTGGCG
>Ga0209123_1000809_pt1 | contig 36070 bp, 37 predicted proteins | sample BarGraIncu00431A_FD_184500 | JGI IMG/M metagenome (GOLD analysis project Ga0209123, IMG submission 184500) | Arctic peat soil microbial communities from Barrow, Alaska, USA - Barrow Graham LP Incubations 004-31A (SPAdes) (version 2) | ecosystem: Environmental > Terrestrial > Soil > Wetlands >... | reverse complement strand
CGAATGTTGTTGCTGATACTAAACAGGAACTTGAGATAGTATTAGATAATCAAATTTTCCTGAAGCGTATTCAACTGAACGAAAAGATCATTCACTTTCTGAAAGAAAACCTGAACATACTGAATACAGATTACCTGGTTCGAAAAAATATTGGAAAATCAACGTACAATATCGAAAAATACTTTAAGCTTGTAGAAGAAACTGCTGATGGAGTTATGTTACCCCGTGGTTTTGTAGCGTCTCTGGTTGACTTTTGCAGACAAGAAAAAATCCCTTTTAATTTGATTGATAAGCGCAGAAAACTGGATGAGGTCCATTTTGATTCCAACATTGACTTGTTACCCCACCAGGAATTGGCCGTTGAGGCCGTCATGCACAAAGATTTTGGTGTCATAGTCTCTCCACCTGGTTCAGGAAAAACCTTAATAGGACTTGAGATTATTGCAGAGAAATGTCAACCGGCACTCATCATTGTCCATCGTCAACAATTGTTTGATCAATGGATGGACCGCATTCAGAGTTTCCTGAAAATACCAAAATCTGAGATTGGGCAAATTGGAAACCAAAAGTTCAAATTGGGAAAAAAGATTACGGTAGCCATGATTCAATCACTTGCCAGAAATCAAGACGTTGCATCCATTTCCAATAAATTTGGAACAATTATAGTGGATGAATGCCACCATATACCAGCCAAGTCGTTTCGTGAAGCCATTTTGCAATTTAATTCTTATTATCTGTATGGTCTCACCGCTACACCAAAGCGTAAGAACAACGACGAAAAACTCATTTATGTGTTTATCGGAAACATTTTGTATCAGGTAGATCAAAAAGAGGAGTTAAGACAGCAATCGGTTTGCTCAGAGATAAATGTCATAGAAACCAATCTTTTCGCCCCCTTCGATTATAAAATAGATAATTATGAAACAATCTCCAGAATTTTAATTCATGACACTCAACGAAATGCATTGATTGTCAGAACGATTGTGGAGAATGCCGGACGGTTTAAAACAATTCTGGTACTTACTGAGCGCAAGTCACACGTGAATATTCTGAATCTATATTTAAAGGACAAGTTTGAAACAATCACAATTCATGGCGAGGATTCCGAACGAAATCGCAAAAGCAAAATGGAACAAATAAAGCTTGGCCATTTTAAAATTGTGATTTCAACAGGTCAGTTTTTTGGGGAGGGTGTTGATGTTGATTCGCTTGAATGTTTGTTTATTGTTTATCCTTTTGCATTTGAAGGTAAGCTGATTCAGTACATTGGACGGATTCAGCGTTCTGGAAAGCCTCCGGTTATTTTTGATTTCAGGGATTCCCGCATAGACTATTTTGAGAAGATGTACAAGATGCGAAGGAGATATTACAGGAAATTAATGCATTTGTAGATAACACTCAGGTGGCACATCTGGAGTGATTTACCACTAATTCAAATTATTTGCACTAAATACTGGTAAATTCGATTATTATCATTATTTTGCATCATTATCAATTGTATTGATAATGATGCATAATTTAGTGATAATATTTGATTATGAGCAATATAATTTCAATTTTAGGCGTTCAGACAGAATTAATCCCAATGCAATGTGACAAGCTTCGAGGGATAAATGCTGATGTATTTTTGAGGTTTCCCTTTAATGTAATGGAATTCAACAATCAGTCGTTGTGTGTTATTCAGACCAAGAATAAACAGGATAACTTAACTCCTCTGAAATTTAAACAGATTACCATACAGGTTGAAAATGTTGTGGCTATGCCGGTAGTTGTTATATTGGATTCATTGACCTATTATGAACGGGTACGTCTGATAAACCAAGGTGTTTATTTTATTATCTCAGATAAATATGCCTTTTTACCTTCCTTGATTGTGAATGTTCAAGCAAAAAAGAAGGACAGGAGCCCTGCAAAATTAACTCCGGTAGCACAATATGTGTTGCTATATTATCTGCTAATTGAAGAACCAAAAGAAGCATATACTATCAAGGATTTGGAGCAAATTTTGCCCTATAATTATCTAGCATTGGCACGTGCTGTTGCAAACCTTGAAGCTTGTAAACTATGTAGCACAGAGATAAAAAATAACACCGGAATTAAATATATACAATTTGGCGAAGATAAACGGGAACTCTGGACGAAAGCACAAAGCTATTTGTCATCTCCAATAAAGAAGGTTTTGTATTTTGATGCTATACCTGAAGGTCATTTCAGTATTAGTGGAGTAAATGCTTTGTCGCAATATTCACATTTGAACTCTGAACAATACGAAACACGAGCAATATGGGAAAAACTATTCACTTTGCCTGAAAATCAATTTAATGAGGTAGAAGGTTTGTCTAAAATTGAAATATGGAAATATCCAACCACAATGCTTTTTTCTCCGAATTATAATGTGGTCGATAAACTTTCGTTGTATTTGTCCATGAAAGATGAGCCGGATGCCCGGATTGAAAAAGAGCTAGAAATAATGATAGAAGAGATGAAATGGTAAAAGGACTAGAAAAATTCAAAGAACACTTCGCTGGATTTGAAGACAACTACGTTATTATCGGTGGAACGGCATGTGATGTTACATTACAAAATACGGATATGCGTCCGCGTGCTACTGACGATATTGATATAATATTGGTTATTGAAAAAATGACACCCGAATTTGGGCAACACTTTTGGGATTTTATCGATTTGGGTGAATATAAAACTCGTCAGCGAAAACGAGGGGATAAAGAGCCTTTAACCGAGTTGTTTCGTTTTATCAACCCTAAAGAAGGATTTCCTATACAAATAGAGTTACTATCGAGATATCCTGATGTATTAGGAGAACCAACCGGATTTCATTTTTGCTGGATGAAGAATATTATTATCATACCATAGGCAGCAGTATTATTGAGGAAGGTATTCGTATTGCCAATCCATTGTCCCTTCTTTGTTTGAAGGTAAAAGCATTTTTAAATCTAACGGAAGAAAAGAAAACAAATTCCGATGTTCGTAGCGGTGATATTAAAAAGCATAGGGATGACGTTTTTAAATTATTGGCCATGCGCATTGATCCGCTTACATCCATTGAATTATCAGACACAATGAAAGATGAATTGACTATTTTTGTTAAAATGATGGAAGACTCTTTGCCCAATCAATCATTGCGTGATAGCTTGCAGCGTACCGATGATATTATTCGAGGATTTATTGAAATTATGAAAGACATTTTTGGCATTGAATAAAATGAAAATTCAATACGCATCCGATTTACATCTGGAATTTTCAGATAACTACAGTTATTTGAAACAGAATCCACTGAAACCAGTAGGAGAGATCCTGGTTCTTGCTGGTGATATTGGCTATCTGAACGATGACAATTATAGCAGGCATCCGTTCTGGGATTGGGCTTCGGACAATTATCGGCAAGTGATTGTTGCTGTTGGCAACCACGAACTATATAAGTATTATGATTTGGCAAAAATGCCTCAAGGCTTAGTGAGTTCAATTCGGGAAAATGTAAAATGCTATTACGATGCAGTCGTTCGTATAGAAAATGTAGATTTTATCATTTCAACCTTATGGGCGAAAATCTCGTTGGAAGAAGCCTACTTAACCGAACGTAGTGTTAGTGATTTCCACCGGATTTTATACCACGACGAACTATTGACATGGGATAATTTCAATCGGGAACACGAGAAATGTTTCCGGTTTATTCAGAACCAAGTAGCTAAAAGCACTGCAGAACATATTGTTGTTGTAACTCATCACGTCCCGTCTTTTCAATTGTCATCGCCCGATTATACCGGAAGTAAGATAAACGGAGCTTTTACAGTTGAATTGGCTTCCTACATTGAAAGTAGTCCAATTGAATACTGGATTTATGGGCATTCACACAGGAATATTGACAAAATAATAGGGAAGACTCAATGTTTAAGCAATCAGTTAGGATATGTGTTTCAAAATGAACATCTTTCATTTTATTTTGAGAAAATTATTGAATGGTAGAATTTGCATGGGTTTGTGTTTTTTACCTTCATTGGCAGTTGTAAAGTAATCCTTGACAACTGAAATTAGTTGTAACCCATTATCTATAAAACAATTATTAATGTGCAAACTGATATTTTGCTTAGTTTGCATAAAAAGTGTAGCCATTTGCTGTTGGGTGATCCAAACTGTATCTTCTTCAATCCTATTGTTGATTCAAATTATGTCCGTTTGTCGAAACTGCTACGCAGCGTAGCAGTTTTTGTAGCATTATCCTTTTGGCTTATTGGTGTTAATTCGTTTTTACTCATACGCTGCTAATCCAGATATGTCACGCCCTTGGGCTATTAATTTATTTGTTTCTCGCACTGAGCTTGTGGAAGTATTATTCATTCGTAATTGAATTTAGAATATTATCCACTGAGAATTTATCCAACTTAGAGAAAGCAAACCACTTTTTGCCCAAATCTTTGAGTGATGCCCCCAAATGAAATACTTCTGAACCATCGATAATTAAAAACCGGTCGTGGCTTTTATTGAATTCTTGAATTTCAAAATTACCATATTGCTCCTTTGCTTTTTTTATATCCAAAGCCAATTGTTTATTAATGGTTTTAGTCAACAAAAGCACTTTTACCTGCTTATTTTTCTTTGCTAAATGTATCAGTGTGCTTTCGTCGATGTAATTATCAATCAGCACAATACTTTTCTGAGCGGAGCGAATAATTTTAGAAGCCAATTCGTAAGCATCAAATACTTGTCCGTCGAAAAACACGCCTTGATTTGGAATTCCTCCAGATTGAATTTGCAGTGAAATTGCATGTACTTTTTCGGAAAGATTTTCAACATGGTTTTCTATCCGATTTATTCGTTGATTTAAAGCATATCCTTTTAGTAAATAATCTCTTAATACATTTGTAGCCCAAATTCGAAACTGTGTGCCTTGCTTTGATTTAACACGATAACCAACCGAAATAATAACATCCAAATTATAGTAATCTAACATCCGTTCTACGTTTCTTCCTCCTTCTATTTGAACTGTCGCAAAATTTGCGACAGTTGAATTTTTCTGAAGCTCTCCCTCTGAATATACATTATTGATGTGCTTTCCAATAGTTTTAATATCTCTACCAAACAAAATAGCCAACTGTTGACGATTCAGCCAAACCGTTTCATCTTCTATCCTTACCTCAATTCGTTCGGGTAGTTCGTTTGATTGATAAAGCACTATTTCGTTTTTCATTTCGGTGTTATTTACTTTTGGAATCATTGTAAATCATTTAATTATATTACTTGGGAATGTTTTAATGACTCGAGCCGGTCACAAATTGTGACCAGTTCTGTTTTTCATTTTAAGTAAGTTGAAACCTGAACTATACCTGCTTTTTTTTCTTGGCTAAATGTGTCAGTGTGCTTTCGTCGATGTAATTATCAATCAGTACAATACTTTTCTGTGCGGAGCGAATTATTTTAGAAGCCAATTCGTAAGCATCAAATACTTGTCCGTCGAAAAAAACGCCTTGATTTGGAATTCCACCAGATTGAATTTGCAGTGAAATTGCATTTACTATTTCGGAAAGATTTTCAACTTGATTTTCTATCCGATTTATTCGTTGATTTAAGGCATATCTTAAAACATTTGTAGCCCAAATTCGGAATTGTGTGCCTTGCTTTGATTTAACACGATAACCAACCGAAATAATGACATCTAAATTGTAGTATTCTATATTTTGAGTTTGGGTTTTGCCCTTTATTGCTCCGTGTAGAGTGGTTGTCGCAAATTTTGCGACAACCACATCTTTCACCAATTCTCCCTCTGAAAATACATTATTAATATGCTTGCCAATAGTTTTCACATCTCTACCAAACAAAACAGCCAACTGCTGACGATTCAACCATACAGTTTCCTCCTCTATCCTCACCTCAATTCGTTCAGGTAGTTCATTTGATTGATAAGGTACAATTTCGTTTTTCATTTCTTTGTAATTTGTTTGGTAAAACTGCAGTTGATTTTATAACACGTCTTCTTTAATACCTTTGCCAATATTCCAGTGCAGTAAACACACCTCAGCTTTTTCAGAAATCAACTCAATACCCATAATATTAAAATAATGTAAATATATTAATAATTATAAGAAAATATTAATTCATTATTAATATTATGCCGATTTAAATGGGTGAGTTTATCAGATAAATATATTGGAAGAAACAACTATCAATTTATTGAACAAAAGTTTGAATCCTATACCGACAACAAGCCACTCAGTTAATTGCACTTTCATCGGGCTATGACTTTGAATCGCAAACAGCAATATCAAATGTTGATTAAGATGAATTATTGGGCAAATTAATTATGACAGGTGTTATCATTGATATTTTTTCGAATAGAATTCAAGAGGGGACACAATAGACCCGGACAAGGGGATACGATGGTCCGGAATATATCTTGTCCAGAGAAAATAAATAACCTCCAGAATAATAGATGATGTTACCCCGTATTTTGTAACAAAAATATGCTATATTTGTTACAAAATATTACAAAAATAAGATATGCAAAGCATTGAAGACAAGATAATTGGAAAGATTATAAAAATAAAGACCGGGAAATTGATATTTCCTGAAGATTTTCATTCCTTAGGCTCATCTGAAGCTATACGGTTAAGTTTACACCGCTTGGAAAAAGAAAACCGTATTAAACGAGTGGCTCACGGCATTTATGTTCGCCCCGTAATAAGCAAATTCATTGGTGAAGTTTTACCTTCTGCCGAAGAAGTAGCAAAAGGAATAGCCAAACGTGATAGAATTCGCATTGTGCCAACAGGTGTTTATGCACTCAATGCCTTAGGATTAAGCACACAAGTTCCCATGAAATTGGTCTTTCTGACCGATGGAGCTCCACGAACTATCAAAATAGGGAAACGTACTATAAAATTTAAGAAAACCACACCTAAAAATCTCTTGGCGAAAGGTGAAATAAGTAGTTTGGTGATTCAAGCTTTACGTGAAATCGGTTTAAACTATGTAACCGTGGAGGAAGAATCCAAAATTATTGAATTGTTGAAAAAAGAAAATCCAGTAGCCTTGAAACACGACATTAAGTTAGCACCTGTTTGGATTCAAAAAATCATTCAAAAAGCACTTTAAATGGCAAAAATTAATTTCTACAATATACCCGATAACGAGAAAGCTATTATTTTTCAACAAATTGCCAATACCAAGAATATGATGGCATTCGCTGTTGAAAAAGATTAGTGGGTGGTTCAAACACTTGGCATTATTTACAACCCAAAGTTCAGATAGAAATTACGGCACGCTCCCTGAAAGAACCATTTTCGATTTAGACATTTGCTTCGTTGGTGGATGAAGCTTATCCCGATAGCGACTTTGCTCAAGCGCCAATAAATGTCCCAACGGTGAATCCTGAACGTACTTTTCTGGAGAAAATTTTCCTTCTACACGAAGAATTTCAACGCACACCTGAAAAAATGAGAGTGGAAAGGTTAAGTCGGCATTTATATGATTTAAGTAAATTAGCAAAAACAGAATATGCAGATAAAGCACTAAACGACAAAGAATTGTACGAGACAATTGTCGTGCACCGATATAAATTCAATCGGGTAGGAGACGTAGATTACAACCTCCACCAGCCACAAACAATTAATATGCTTCCTCTACCCGGTGTCTTGGAAGCATGGAGAGCTGATTACGAAACTATGCTGGAAAATATGATTTATGACGAGAATCCTTTGTCGTATGATGATTTAATCAACGAACTCACAATACTGAAAAATAAAATCAACGCATTTTCATGGAGATTTGAAACTGTATTTCCATAGTTTAGCGCAATAGCTCATGGACAAAGTGCACCTGGAGTTGCTAACTTAACCCTGTGTCCAGTCCGTATTAAATTGTCGACTTTTCAAATGGATTTTCATTATTATCTCCCGCTTTTCTTCAAAAAGCCGTAGCTTGTGAACTATTGACACGATAACCAACGGAAATAATAGCATCGAAGTTGTAAAACTTCGTTTTTGTTTCTTGCGTTTTATCAGCTATCGCACCGTGAGGTATGGTATGTTCCAACATATTCAGTTGTTTTTTACTACCCAAAAACCATTCCGTTTACCGTTTTTGCGTTCTAAAAGATTTTTTTGTTGTAAGTTTATAGTGATTGTTTTTACCGTTCGTTCTGATTTTTTAATATTTATGGCAATGTCCTTTTGGGTTGCTTTCGGGTTTGTTTTTAGGAAATCTAAAACAAAACGCTCCTCCAAAGTGCAATCCAAAGTGCAATATTTGCTCTTTGGAGAGTTGTTTGCTATGTTTTGTGTACTTTGAAAATTCACAAGCATTTCTCTATTATTCAGAATCTGGTTTTCGCCAAGCAATAAATTGCTAAAAAAACGAAGTAAATATTCTTTTGTGGCGTGAATGTTCTTTGTAATGTTATTGAAGTTGGCTCTTACAAGTGCATTGCGGAAATACCATGAATGTTCTTCAAATAAACTATTATTTACTTCAAAACCAAACGTTCGAAGATATTTGATGGTAAATACGGCAGTTGTTCGGGTATTGCCTTCTCCAAAGGGGTGAATTTGCCATAGTCCCGACACAAAATCAGCAATATGCTGAACGATTTCGGTTAAATTAAGCCCCCTGTAACTAAATTGTTTCTCTTGCCGAAAATCGTATTCCATAGTAGCTTTTAAACTCTCGGAACTGGCATACAGAACCGTTTCGCCATTCAGCACCCACTCTTGTTTTGAAATGTTATAATCACGGATTTTACCTGCGTGACTGTAAATATCTTGAAACAACCTTCGATGAATGGTCAGATATTCGGCCGGTGAAAACGCAAATGTTTTTTCGCCCAATATTTGAGCAATGCGTGCCGAGACTTTGTCTGCTTCTTCTGTTCTATTTTCAGTATCTTTAACAGCGTGTTGCTTGTAATAACTGTCTATTAGCTGTTTTACTTCCTCAATGGTAATGTCGCCCTCAATATTTTGCTTGGCGGTTGCTATCAGATAGTCGGACGGTTTTAAGCCATCAACTTGTTGCAAGCCGATAGCCGTTTTCCAAACCTGAGCTTTCTCCCTTTTGTTTGGTTCAGTTTGCTGAGTGTATTCGTCAAAATTTTCCATATCTTGCAATACTTTCATTTGCGGAATGGCTCTTTGGTTTAATTTACAAAAATGTTGGCTGCACTCGGCATAGCTTTAATTAATACTGCTCAGCTCTCGTTTGCACAACAGTCCCATATTGGCAAGACAAATAAGCTGGTTAATCCCATAGTAAAAGTGCTACGCAGCGTAGCAGTATTGCGTCATAATAGTTTCATGTTCTTTATTCATTGATCTTCTTTCAATAAATCTTTGGGATTAACATCCAATATTTTAGCTATCTCATAAAGTACTTCAAGTCTGGGCTGTTGTCGATTTTGTACATAAGAGTTCACCATGTTGTAGCTCTTACCTAACTTTTCAGCCAACCAAGTCTGTTTGATACCTTTCTCTTCCAGCACTTCTTTAATTCGATTCATTTCAGTCAAATTATTTTACGCTAAAGTACCTATTTATCTCAAAAAACAAGATGTATTTAACAAGTTTTTTGTGATTGGTATCATCGGTATTCTTCCAAATACATAAAGGATTGAGGTGGAGTTGCATTAAAATCGTCCTTTAATGATAAGGTTTTCGTATATCTTTTGGTCGTTTTTATTTTTATGGCGTAACCTTTTTCTTTTTTATCAAAATAATCAAAGAAATAGCTTTCAGATATGCCTGAGAATTCTTTTGTCTCCTTCCAAAGTTGATGAATATCTTCATTCAGAATGTGATCAATCTCAAATTCTCCAATTACTTTTTGTACAGGTGAAGAAGCGTAAACAACGACTGTCTTTATATTCAAATTTCTTGGTACCGTTAAATATATTTTTGGCAAATTCATGTTTAATCGACAATAAGACTTTCATTGGTTTCGGTTTCTTTTAAAATTAGATCAAATGAATCTTAGAATGTCTCACCCAATTCTCTGAACATTTCCATCGCTTTTAAATAATGCACATTAAAAGCATTACAAGGCTCCGGAATTTTAATCTTACTTTTCATTTCAGGTCTACTTACCTCTTGAGTCACAATCGTTTTTGATGCGTTATCACTTAACGCATAAGCAACAATAAAGGCATCAGCTTCATCAGCAGCTAAAAATTCATTGATTGCATTTTGTGAGTAATGTGAGCTTTTTGAGATAGCCCACGCAATAACTTGTTGATACTCATTCAAAACTTCAGAAGTATCTTTAAAAAAGCCTTCAGGTAGATTCGCTTTACACCATGACTCAAGTTCATCATTTTTATCGAAAATCTCGTCTTTTACCTTATCAATACTAATCATTTTTCCTTCAATAGCCAATTGTTTAACCTTATTCCAGAAACTAGAAGCAACATCTAAAGGATAGGTGTCTCTGTGTGCCTGAATAAAAAAGTTACTATCGACTATATAAACTCCCATACATTATATATGTTTGGAAAAGTAAGTTTGAAAGGTGTCGCCCTTTAAACTTGTGAGTTTATATGCATCACGGTATAATAATTTTCCAGATTTTACGGCATTGTTAATATGAGCAGAAAAAGCTAAACCTAATCTTTTTCTTGTTGTTGCATAAAAGTCTCCGCCAGAACTTTGCGTTTCCTTTTTAGCAAACTCTCTATTAATATAGTCATCATAGAAATCGAAAAACTGAGCCTTGGAAATTTTATTTAAATCTAAAGCCCTCCTGGCTATTACAATTTCACTAACCTTAAAATACTTGGCCGCATTTTTAATACTCGGATTTTCATTCCAAAAATCATTGAAAAAGACTTCAGGGACTAAAAACTCAGCAGCAACCTGATCGCAAAGTTTTTCGATTGGGTCATTTGCAGGTTCCAGTTTTCTAAAATCAAACCCAGCACTTTGACCAGTCCAAATATGGGCTAACTCATGAGCAATCGTAAACATTTGAGCCGCTTTCCCGTCAGAATTATTTATAAACAAAAATGGAGCCATCTCATCGACCAGCACAAAACCTCTACATTCTTCAACCTTTATGGGGCGATGTGTATTATTCTCAACAATTCCATTGAACATAGTTATAATACCAATACTTTCAATGTGCAGAATTAAAGAATCAAGCGCATCCTGCCAAGTCTTAAACTGACTTGCCCAATTTTGAGTTAATCCAAGTGTACCACGTATGTCAGCCACTATATCCTGAACGGTACTTTTATTTCTATATTTACCTACAAAGGATAATTTGTCAAATTCGCTTTCTTTCAGATAATCCCTCAACCAATCTTGTCGTTGCTTTAATAACAAGACTGTATCATAAATATTTATACTTACTTGAGTCGCCTGAGTATTATTGGTTCTGAAAAATGGAATAGGAAGTTTCTCTTTAGGTGGTTCTGGCAAGAAAAAATAACCAAAAGGTAAATAGACTTTCTTGGAAAAATCCTCTAATTGCTTAACTGTTGGTTTCTTTTCACCTCGAAGCCAATCAAGTGTATTTGGAACTTTTTGAGCAAAATCCTGCAAATCATAACCCGCACGAGCAATTGCCCATGTAAGCATATCGACATTGATATTAACTTCAGTTCTCATTTTACAAATATAGACAAATATGAATATGAATTAGTAGGATAGGGTGGGTTTTTTAATTGAGGTTGCACATTTGTGAGTGATTGCGGTAGCGCTTTTGAAGTTATATTATCACTCGCTGCATGACTTATAAGAAACTGAGATCTTAAGGCGTGAATAGTCTGAAGTATTATTTGGTTTAGAATTAGAAGTCACCATCCGGCTGCACATCATCAAGTTTTGAAATGTCAACCCCTAAATCCTTTAAAAGCCCATAATATGCACTTTCAGATACAATCCCCTTTTCCCAGGCTTTGTTTGCCATTGATCCGTAGTCACCAATAACCTCATCTTTATCCCAACTTCATAAAGCGACGTATTATAGCCAAATTTACGAGCCAAAGCAATAATGCCCATAGAAAGCTCAGCCTTCTGGGTTTTGTCAATCAGATCCATATTCAATAGACGAAACAATAATGCTGAATGGGAGCAACGATAAAATTGTTCAATCTCTAAAATTGTCCCAATCTTAACTTTGTTCTTGCTGCGTTCATTTTCAAGTATCATTTCCCATACACCCATTTCAGGCAGCAAAAGGTAACTTGCGAAAATATCAGCATTGTATTCATCCATATTTCCTTTTATATCAAATAAACCTGTGCAACTAACAGCAGACTTAAAGTCTTTTAGAAAATACAAATGGTAGAACTCGTGACAAACGGTGAAGTGCTGTTTACTGATAGGGTGGTCGCTGTTAATTAGCATAAACCTATATACTTTTTCAGGTGTGTCAATTTTAATAGACATACCTGAAAAGCCATTGCTTAAAGGCTTGTAAATAGTTAGAACATTTGTTTTTTTGAGTAAGCCCTGAATGTTCAGAGGTTCAGTCGAGTTTAGCCCGTTCTTTTGTCTGAATTCCTGAGCGAGCAGTTCTAAATTTTTTGCACAAATTTTTTCACTCATTTTGCTAAGTAGTTGATGGGCTTGCGATATAAAAAATAAAGATCAGTCTTATCCTTTTGATAAAGTGTTGTTTCAATTCTGAACGCAAGCGTATAATATTCAAATCAACCATAACCGATCTTCTCGTACAATACTTTCTCATGTAGGGCTGTTTATTCATCAGGGTCTTTTGTGTAAAAATTTGACCCCGCTTGGCAAAAACTAACGCTTCCATTTGGAGATCATTTGGGGTTGAACCGTTTCGCTAGTTCACTGAGCGTCTTGACTTACTTTAATACCACCTATGAATTGTGGGCTCCAGTACTTTTAAACTATACCAATGGTTTGATTATTAGGGAGTATTAGATGTACAATTCGAATTCTAATTTTCTTGAAAAGTGAAATAAATCCTATATATAATAATTAAATTAATGTTTTTTGAAAAGAAATTATTGATATATTTGGACTTTATAACAAGTTAAATATCAATCAGTATATATTTTGGTAAAGTGGTAATCAATCAATTACAAATGTCATGAATTCAGATAAGAAAGGACTCAACGTTGTTAAACAAACCTTACCAACTGTCTTTAATCAACTTTACTATCATCGAATTGAGGTTAGAATCGCTGCTTCTCGTGATACAGTATGGGATGCATGGCCAGGAGCTATTTTGCGCAACAACCTTTTGTCTGCAGCTGATCAAGTAATGGTTGCTGGAAACATGTCGTTGCGTGAGCAAATTGACAAGTGCCCATTGAGCCAAGTTCATCCGATGTATAAGGATTTGATAGAAGGTTTTCCAAAAGGATATCTGATTGCTTTGCATGATCAACCTTTCATTGATTTACGTCTTAAAAAAGGCACTATTTTTTGTTTTACATTATATTTGATTGGCAATATGGCAGCATATTATTCGGAATTTATACAAGCAATCCGTTTGATGTGCCTGAAAGGTATAGGACATCCCCAAGTTCCATTTCACTTGGTTGATGTTTGCGAAAAAGCGTTAGATGGTTGTCAGCAACTGTTGAGCATCGGTGCCGAAAATCCAGCCGACGCTTTGGCTTTTCCGATCTCTTTTCTCGACTTTCAGTCTGAGCAAGAGCATCTTGGTAAAACAAGCATTGAAATCACCTACCTCACACCTGTCATTCTGTTCAAACAGACGGATAAAAAAGATATCTCGATAAGTTATCAAGCTAAAAGTAATGGCTTTCCGAGTTTTTACCAATTGATTCGGTCGACAGCAAATCGCATGGCAAAGCTAACTTTCCTTTATTCTTGTCCAGAGAAAATATCTTCGGAATATATTTCAGATAAATCCCTAAATAGTTGGATTGATTATGCTACCAACGCAAGCCTGATTGTTGTCGACATGCAAAGGTTAAAGCTTAAAAATACCCTCAAAAAAGAAGGTATAAACAATATGCCCTTGAGCGGATACGTTGGCAGGCAACAATACGAGGGGTATTTTAATCGCTATTTGCCCATGCTGAAGTTTATGGAGGCACTCGGCGTTGGGAACGAAACGGTGTATGGGATGGGGAGATATCGGGTTAAATTTTAGGGAATAATGCGATGAAATTACGCCTGTTTTTATTAGGAGGACAAGATTTAGAAATGCTTGAAATTAAGAATCTTCTGAATATAATACCGGATTCTCTTGTTTTAGATAATCAGTTAATTTGGGAAAATGCAGAACTCTCTTCGTATGAAGTTGCATTACAAGAATATGGAAATAAAAAGGATGTTGATATTTATGGGATTGAATTGAGGGAAAACACTACACCAATTCCAAAAAACTATCATAGAATAGATCATCACAATGATTTTAACACAAAGCTTTCGTCTTTGGAACAAATTGCAGAGACGTTTTATATTGACCTTTCAAGGGAACAAAAATTTATTGCCGCAAATGACAATGGCTACATACCGGCCATGCAGAAACTGGGAGCAACCCCCGATGAAATTAAGAGAATCCGTTTTCGCGACAAGCAGGCTCAAGGTATAACTATGGCTGATGAATTAAATGCTGAATTATCAATCATGAATAAAACCATTGAACAAGGTGTTGACGTTGTTAAAACCTTAAGTAACCGCTTTTCACCCATTTGTGACCGCATGTTTCCCTACCAAAAGTTGTTGATCTATACCAATAGAGAGTTGGTGTATTACGGTCAAAACAAGGACAATTTGACGACTCGCTACCAAGAAGCAATAAAGATTGGTAAAATGTATCATGGTGGTGGAAAATATGGTTACATAGGCACTGTACAGGGTGTCTATTCCGAAAAGCAAATTCTAAGCATAAAAAACAAGATTATTCAACTCCTCAATCCAAAACATCATGAATAGTTATCACATTTTTTATTTTCCATTTAGATGGGAAAATGCTGCCAATAAAAATTATTTGTTTTCGGAACTAACTGATCTATATGCTATTCCGATTAACGCTCATACCAATTGGTTACGCAACCCTGAAATTGTAAAAGAGCAGGAAGAAGAACAACTTTATACCGAAAAGAATTTTTATTATGAATTTGTACATCCGGTTTTGTACGATAATGGTAAAAAAGACTCCATTCTTCACCACTATGAACGGAAAGAACCACAACAACATGAAGTATCGTATTGTATTTGTGTAAAGGGAAGAACCTATCAATTAAAGGTCGATGCAATCAACCTGAATTTGTACGCTACCGGTGTTGGCATGCTAACTTTTTATTTAAAAAACGAGATTGTTGATCAGCAAGAACCACTTGATATTTTGACAATCAACCAATATGGCAGGCGCATATATCCTCCCTTTTTTGGAGATATTGAAGGAAAATTTGAAACTGCAGATTTTCTACAGGTGCAAGGATTGAACGGTGAACCTACAATTTACAAAGAAGATTTTTCGTCATATAAAACACATAAAAAGACCTGGAAACCTGCTTGTTTCATCCTTAATCTAATAGCCGATTTGTCGGAAAATTTGCAAATATTGCCAGTTATTGACGAACGAATGTTTGTGAATTGCTGGTATGCGAACGACAAATTAACCGATTTCTTCAGCAAGGATAAGAAGAGTCTTGAGCAATTTTTCTTGGACGAAGAAGAAACAAAAGATTTCTGGTACAAATATGTATATGTGGATGCAAGCAACCCCTCTTGTAAAAATGAAGAAATGCGACTGAGTCTTTTAACCAAACAAACCTATATTAGATGGAAAAATGACGGCATGTTGTATGGTGCTTCACGTTATTCATTTGTGTTTTTAACTAATACGACTGCATTTCAGACGGATGTTCTTGCTATTTATATGCGCACTGTTTATTCCCGTATGGTTGAACATATTCTTGTGCAACGAGCTTCACGATTGCGGTTTTCCGATGAAGTGGCTCGAGTATGCTGTTTTTTCAAAGACAGAAATTTTAACAAAATCTTCATAGAGCAAATAAGTTCTATATACAAAGAGTACATACGCTTCATCAATCAGGTGCATTTCCAAGAGGTAACTTCACAGGATCAGGGTATAGAATTATATGAGCTTTTATATAAAACTTTGAGTATAGAGAAACATGTCAAAGAACTGGAAACTGAAATTGCGGAACTGAACCAATATGTGAATTTACTTGACGATAAAATTCGCAATAGAAACGCCGAATTACTTAATTACATTGCCGCAATCTTTTTACCGGCCTCAATAATTTTTGGTTTATTTAGTGCAAACGCTGGTATTTGGGATATTGGCCTCGTTTGGATTGGAGTGTTGGGACTGTCATCTTCTGCCATTGTGCTTTTGATAGTAAGAATCATTAAAAACAAATAAGAATGAAACAAACAGAATCATTTTTTAAGAAGAAAAGGATCTACGCTACCTGGGTCTGTATAGCTGTCATTGGGATATTAGCGATATTAATTGATGTTGGATGGATTAGCTTTGTTCTAAACACCGGAAAACTCAGTTTTGAATGCCTCCTGACAAACATAGTATTTTTGGTCATTTTTTCAACTCTTGCCGTCTTGTTTTGGAAGAGCTTCAAAAAAGTAGTTGAAATTGATGAGTTAGGAAACGAATTTATCCGAAAAAAAAACTGGGAGGAATTTCAGTATGAACTCTATAAGGAAGAAAGAATAGAGAAGCAGAAATACGATACCATAAGGTCTATAATAGAAAAATTGGATGATAAAAATATAAAGGAAGATCACGCGCTGAAAGAGGAAATAAATAATCTCAGAACAGATTTTGAGGAATTTAAAAAGCTGAAGGACAAACAACTAATTGTCGAAATAACAGGAGGTTTAAAATCAATAAAATCAAAATAATATGCAAAAATTGGAAATAACACTCAAGCAGCATACCCCATTGATACACTTTCAGCACAATCAGGTGGGTGCTACGCTTCGGGCTTCCGAAGTGAAACCGAAGTTGGATAGGTTTATTTTGACAAAGTTGGGGGAAAATCCAACTGTCGAACAAATTATTATCGGTCAAAGAGAAGCTGCAAAAGAAGAAAAAGACTTTGAGGATTTTGGTATATATGAAAAAGGAAAGTTAATAGCTAAAGGTCTTGATTGGCTGATTGGAAAGGGTGAACATCCATCTCTGGAATATCAAATGAAAATAAGCATCGAGAATGAGCAAAATATCAAGATGCCTTTAGAACAAAAAATGGTTAAAGATGATAATAACAGATTGGTTCAAGAATATGATGAAAATGGAGAACCATTATATAAAACCACATTCCCTTTTGTTTTAAGTAACATGGGGGGTAAAGTGCAATCGGAATTAGTAAACTTTTTCTATGCAAATAGAATAAAAATAATTTTAAGATCTTTTGTTAGTGAGCTTTTAGCAATAATAGAAGATAGTATAATTGAGTTTTTCACTTTGAATAATTTTGGTGGCCGATGTAATAAAGGGTTTGGTAGTTTTTCTGTCAAAAGAATTAACGATAGATTGATTACTTTCTCAGAGGATTATTTTAAAAGTAATACTCAATTGTTGGAATTTGAAATTAACAAAAATATTGATTACAACTCTTTCAAGAAAATATTTGGCGTCATAGATTATTATTGGAAAAGATTAAAATCAGGAATTAATTATGGTGATAATGAATATTCTAAGTCTTTTTTATACACCTATGTTAATGAACAAAAAAAGAAGACGTGGGAAAAAAGAAAAATTAAGGAATTCTTCTTTTTGGGCAATAGGCATATTGACCAAAATAATCCAAATCCACCAATATTTGCAAGAGCATTACTTGGTTTACCAGATAAATTTGAATATGGGAGTAGATCAATAATGATATCTCATCCCGATATTGAAAGAATAATGTCTCCAATTTACTTTAAACCAATCATAGAAAAGGGTAAAGTGACAATTTATATTATAGTTAAAGATGAACACATGCTGGACGTATCAATGAGTTCAGAAGATTTTAAATTTAAAAAAGAAAGGGCAGAGATGTCTCTTCCATTAAATATTAAAATTGACTACGAAGATCTTTTGGAAAGATTTCGGAGTTGTTTTGATGAGGAAGACTCGATTACTGGTTTTTATCCAATTTTGTTTAACGGGAATTTTATATTAGGTCGGGGAAACCGAGTTGAAAATTTTGTAATATGACATACACAGCCATCACCATCGGCCCTATCATAAAAACACTTTCCTTGGCTCGGAAGCCACGGGAGTTATGGTCGGCTAGTTATTTGTTTTCGCATTTAATGAGGTGCATCATCAATGCAGTACCAAAAGAATTTGAAATTATTTCTCCAGCAAAACTGGAAGAAAAAAGATACCACGTTGGATTATACCCTGACAGGGTCTTTATTAAAAATATGGAGCTGATTCAAGTCAAAGAGATTATTGAGCATGCCAAAAAGACGTTTGCAGAAAAATTAAAACTTAAATGCGAAGTCGATGACTATTTTAAAATCATGTGTGTTTCATTTAATTCCGAAACAGACGGAGATGCAGTTAAAACCTTAAATGAAAAGCTCGATATCATGGAATCGTGTTGCACCCCGTCCAATAATGATTCGAGTCAGGACATACTGAATTTGGTAAAAATGACTAAAGATTCGCCCTTATTTGATGTTGCTTTTAAATCAAAGAATTTTCCAATTAAGATGCTGGCTGAAATAGCTTCTGCAGAAATCTCGAACTTAAAACCTGAAGAATGGAATAATGCGAGAGTTCAATTAAAGATGATCGATAAAAATGATCAAGAGGAGTCTACTAACAGCAATGAGGAGGAGGCCTTTTATCAGCAACTTAAAGAACAATTTCCGGGACAATTCAAAACGTACCATAAATTTATTTGTGTGGTGCAAGCCGATGGAGATAATATGGGGAGTGTGGTATCCAACTTGCCTGATGGCCAATTATCAATTTTGTCTAAAGACCTGTTAAATTTTGGAGAAGGGGTTTGTGAGAGTATCAAAGCTTTCGGTGGGCTTCCAATCTATGCTGGAGGTGACGATTTGCTTTTCATCGCTCCGGTTGTTGGGAAAACCGGTCATAGTATTTTTGATTTAATTGACGAAATTGATGTTAAATATAAAGATGTTCGAGATAAGGTTGAGAATTATCATTTACTGAAAGATGAAAAACCTATTAAAACATCGATGTCTTTTGGCGTTTCCATCAGCTACTATAAATTTCCATTGTATGAAGCCTTGGCTTCAGCACGAAATCTTTTGTTTAAAAAGGCAAAACATGTGAAAGGAAAAAATACAGTAGTTTGGAATCTGCAAAAAAACGGTGGTTCGTCATTTTACGGACAATGTTCTAAATCGGATGAGGTTTATACGTTGTTTAAAAAAGTAATTGAAACCACTTCAGATGAAAATTTGGTGTCAGCTGTGGCGCACAAGATCCGCGCAAACAAAGCATTGTTGGGACTTTGGATAGATAAAGAACCTGAACATATTCTTTTGCGTTTGGATGCTTTTTACGATAAAACGTTGGAATATGCTAGTAAATCCATGGCGGAACAGAATTATTTAACAGCTACTAAAAATTTGCTGTTAAAGTTATACAATACCAAAGACATCGAACAAATCACAAGAGAAATTTACGGGATGTTGCGAACAGCTAAATATATTAAAGGAGAGGAGGATAATCATGAGTAAAGTGCTTATAACATTAACCCCGGCCGGCCGGTTCTTTTTTGGCGGAGATAATACCTTTGAAGTCATTAAAGAAGGAAAAGTGGTGAATAGCGAATCATCAAGTTATATTGTGCGTTCAAATTATTTTCCACAGCAAACAACCCTGTTGGGTATGTTGCGGTTTTTGGTTCTCTCACAATCGGATGCATTTGATAACGCAACACAAAAAATTAAAAATCGAGAAAAAGCAAAGAGTCTGATTGGGGCAGAAAGCTTCTCCGTGGGCAATAGGAGTGGATATGAATCCATAAAATCCATTGGCAATTGCTTTGTTCAACGGAAAATGATAGCCGAGGCCAATCGATGGAAAACGCTGATGATTGCGCCCAAAGATGATATCTATCAAATTGATTTTAAGCAGGCATCGATTGGAACTTTTAATGGAATAGAACTTACCGTCCCTGATATTTTCACTGAGAAAGCTGGAAAAAAAATTCCGTACAATCCAAAAGAAGCCCCTGAAATGTGTTTTTTTACACAAAATGGTGATAAAATTTCTTTTTCTGATGTTTTTACTGAAGACAGCAGAATTGGCATAAATAAAGATTATAAAGGTGAGACACAAGATTCGGCATTCTACAAACAAATTTCCTACCGTTTTGGTAAGCAAGAATCGGAGTATCAATATAGGTTCGTTTTTTGTGCGGAAATTACGGAAGACCCGAAGAAATACGATGGTAGTATTGTACTGTTAGGAGGCGATAATTCCAAGTTTGTTTTGCGCATTGAACCTTATGTAGAACCAAGTCATACTATTATTGAAAAAGATACAAATGGGTGTCATAGGGTTGTTTTAACCTCAAATACATTTGTTGATAAGTTTGTTATTTTCGATTTTTCCATGGCCGATACGCTTCCATTCCGTTTTTTGAGAACAACAGTAGATACCGAAGATTACAACATCTTTTCACAAAAAGCGAAACGAAGTGAGAAATTTGAATTGTATCAAACTGGTTCGGCTTTTTATTTCAAAAAGGAAGCAACTTTGGAAAACTTTATTAAGGAAATAAGCTCTCACAAAGAGTTTGTTGAGATTGGCTACAATCAATATCAAGTATTTATAAACAATAAAAAATAGAGAATCATGTCAAAACAATCAGCATGGCTTATTACCGCTAAGACAAAATTACACGTTGGAAACGAAAATACATCCAACTACGGTTTAATTGACAAGGCAGTTCAACGAGATGTACTTACAGGTCTACCCTGCATCAATTCAAGTTCCCTTAAAGGTGCTATCAATGAATATTGTACACAAGTAGTCCGTATGGATAAAGATGACAGAATAAAAATCTTTGGCGTCGATAAAGGAAACAAAAAATCTGAAACTCAAAAAGGAGCCTATACTTTTTTTGATGGCTGTCTTTTATTGTTACCTGTGCAAAACGATACAACATTGTATCATTGGGTTACGACCAGATCCATTCTTAAGTGGTTTAAAGAACAATTAGATACCTTTGGCATTAATATTCAAGGAGTCACAGACGAGGAAAGCTTGCTGGAAAAAATCAAGACTCAGTTTAAGGATCACGAAATTATTGTCAAAGAAGATGCAGAGATGACAGATTTATGTTCCGACATAGAATTGCCGATAATTGCCCGAAACCGATTGGAAGATGGACAAAGTGTTAATCTTTGGTACGAACAGGTTCTACCGCCCGAAACCGTTTTTTACACTCAAATACTATCCGATGAAGATATATTATCTAAGAACATAAAAGATAAAATAATCCAAATCGGTGCAAATGCTACGATTGGTTATGGTTATTGCTGTTTAACCGAAATAGTGTAAAGCAATGAAAGCAAGAAATGAAAAGCTGATTCAATTGGCACAGGATGCATTGAACAGCAACGATGCTATTTGGATTACAAAAGATCAATCCATTTTGGATGCCTATAATGGACAGATTGCAGCATTAAGTGTTTCTGTTGCCATTTCAGGATTACGCCCGGCGTTGGTTATCTACTATCAAGACAAACCGAGTAGTGGGACAAGAAGAAAAGCTAACAGGAGAACGATTTTGGATTTAATTGCCAAGATGATTACACTTGATGACGCATACGGCTATAGTTTTAATAATTCAAATGAATTCCTTCGCCACGCATTAGAAGAACGCACTGATTTGAAGAGTTTAAAGAAGGAAGTAATTGAATGTGCTATAGCCTTAAAACAGGTAGTAAGAACCTATAATCTTGTATCCAAATGAAAAACCTTAGTTACTTGTATTACAAAAAGTATTTCGATGGGATTTCCTTTAACTATTTGCTTGAAGATAATCCCGTTGTTCCGGATCGTGTTAAAAAAATCCTAAAAGGGCGTAATGACGACTTGTTGAAGGCTGAACTATACATAATACCTCGAAATGAATTGGAGAATAGTTGGATAAAGGCAAAAATTGCATATCCAGGGCTAGTAACTGGCATTGGCATTAATCATGAAGTTGGTATTGAAGGCGAATTTAAACTTGGTATGCACTTCGACTACACATACGGGATGCCAGTAATTTATGGTTCATCCATCAAAGGAGTATTGCGTAGTGCCTTTCCCGATGAAAAGGATAGTGAGAGTATTTACAAGTGTAAAGAAAAATTAATTCGTGAATACCTCGGTACTGGTTTTGAAGAAATTAATGTGGCTAAATTGAGAGATTTAATTTTCGAAGGTGAAGCTGATGGTACGCTACCTGTTTACAGTCGTGATATTTTTTTCGATGCTGTTATTATAAGTTCTGATGAGAGAAACAGAATTTTGGAGTCCGACTCAATAACACCCCATGGTAATAATCCATTGAAAAATCCCACACCGATAACTTTCCTTAAAATTGCCTCCGGTGCAACGATGGAATTTCGTTTTAAATTGGTTGATAGCGAGATTGATGGTATTTCTGTATCAAAGATTAAAAAGAATAATCTTTTTCAGCAAATACTTGGGGATTTTGGCATCGGTGCAAAAACCAATGTTGGATATGGACAGTTTTCGGAAGTAATGTAATTTTAAATGAAGTCGTTCTTTGACATATTGAGAAAACTATTTGCGAAAAAAGTAAAATGGTTATGTTGCAGTTATTGAGCGTTTTGCTGTTTTTATAAAGGCTGTAATGGTTTTATTTCTTCGAAAATACTACAATTTTCCTGGATGTATTTGTTGATTTTCGAAAACATGCATTTATGGTGAATATTAACCACCTGTAAATCATCTTGTTATGATTATGAAATAGTCTATATTTTCGAAAATATTTTTTTTGAAGCATTATAAAAAACATTTTCGAATATTTTTTATGTTGTAACTCGTTGTTTATTAAACTGTTTATGCTTTTTTTGGGTGTGTTCACTAGGATTGTTAAAGAATAAATTGGTACATTTGCGAAAACAAAGGAATTATTGGTGTAATTCGCAAATATTTAGGTGATTAACTGTTTTCGTTTGTTAATACCTATTTTGTAAGTGGTTGATAAACAAAGGAATTCCTTTTGTTGCTGGGTAACCGGCATTGAGACAACAATTCACGTACCATTTTAATTTCTTCCACAAATTCCTTTTGTTGCTGGGTAACCGGCATTGAGACTCGTGACCGTAACCAGCCACAACTCCCAAGCTAGAATTCCTTTTGTTGCTGGGTAACCGGCATTGAGACTGGTTGGAAACTTTCCCATTTTGCTTCTTTATTTAAAATTCCTTTTGTTGCTGGGTAACCGGCATTGAGACGACTATTAACTATAATCTTAAATAGATAACATAGAGATTCCTTTTGTTGCTGGGTAACCGGCATTGAGACGTTTATATTCATAGAAAAAACAAAATACACTACCTGATTCCTTTTGTTGCTGGGTAACCGGCATTGAGACTCCGCCACACGCCATTTACATCCTGTATACAGAAGATTCCTTTTGTTGCTGGGTAACCGGCATTGAGACAATAAATGGTCTGGGAGCGACAGGACTTCGAGCAGGATTCCTTTTGTTGCTGGGTAACGGGCATTGAGACGTTAAGGTGGTCCCTTTTAAATTTGGAATTATTTTGATTCCTTTTGTCGCTGGGTAACCGGCATTGAGACATTTCATCACTAGAATAAGATCCGATCCAAACATTGATTCCTTTTGTCGCTGGGTAATCGGCATTGAGACGAATGACCTCCAAACAAATATTAGCCCAAGAAAAAGATTCCTTTTGTCGCTGGGTAACCGGCATTGAGACGTTTTTAAAAAGAACAAATCTTAATCCCCAGATGGAGATTCCTTTTGTCGCTGGGTAACCGGCATTGAGACCAGTGTCTGATAACTTTCGCGGATCAACATAATACGATTCCTTTTGTCGCTGGGTAACCGGCATTGAAACACTTGCGTACATACAATACATTAAAGGTTTGTTTTGATTCCTTTTGTCGCTGGGTAACCGGCATTGAGACTTGTTCGGCATCATTTTTTTCATGACTTAAAATTGATTCCTTTTGTCGCTGGGTAACCGGCATTGAAACCGGTCTGATGACCGTACATTTGCAACCTCTTCTGGGGATTCCTTTTGTTGCTGGGTAACCGGCATTGAGACTCTGCTTCAGAAAGGGTTCTTTTCTGATTAGGAGTGATTCCTTTTGTTGCTGGGTAACCGGCATTGAGACAGAATTACCATTCTGAATACGTTTAACATCAGAAAGGATTCCTTTTGTCGCTGGGTAACCGGCATTGAGACGTTAAGAATCTAAATCATTTAACACAATTGCACCTGGATTCCTTTTGTCGCTGGGTAACCGGCATTGAGACGTCTGATTGTTGCCATTGAAGTATCAAATCGTAATGATTCCTTTTGTCGCTGGGTAACCGGCATTGAGACAAACGTTTGGTTAAGTCGGAGTTTTGACAAGAACGATTCCTTTTGTCGCTGGGTAACAGGCATTGAGACACTTTACTTCAGCATTTTTTATTATATTCAGTTTTGATTCCTTTTGTTGCTGGGTAACCGGCATTGAGACACATCTTTTTCCTGACTTCGGGAAGATGGTAGGAGTGATTCCTTTTGTAGCTGACTAACCGGCACTCTATTGCTATGATTTTGATTAGTAGTTTTCTCGATAGAATCAAGGAACTGATTATGAGCAGTTTTTTTAATTATTGAACCATGAAAGACACTTTGTTTGAGTCAATTTGTAACAAGCAGACGTTATTTTCGGCGTGGCTTCGAGTGAAGGAGAAAAACACAGCCGGAGGAATCGATAAGATGACCGTTCAAGATTATGCAGTCAGAGTAGATAGGAATCTAGATGAGCTCGCGAATCAGTTGCAGACAGGGACATATATGCAGTTGCCATATCGAGAGGTTTTTATTCCAAAAAAACAAAATGAGAAACGGCGGTTGGGTTTACTTACGGTCAACGATAAGATAGTTCAAACAGCAGTTACAATGGTCGTTACACCTCTTATTGAGCGAGGTTTTTTAAACGTGAGTTATGCATACAGGAGCAACAAGGGGGCCGTTAAGGCGATTAATAGGGTGCAACATCTGATCAAAAATCAGAAATACATTTGGTTGGCCTCGTGTGATATTGATAATTTTTTTGATACGATACCTCACGATGCTTTGTTTGGCAAACTGAGCTCATTTTTAAAAAGCCCGGGAACGGTAGAATTGATACGCATGTTTGTTACAATGGGAAGGGTGAACAAGCATTATCAGTGGAAAGATAACCGACAAGGTGTTCCTCAGGGAGGGGTAATATCGCCACTTATGGCTAATTTTTGCTTGTCACCGCTCGATAAGGCAATGATTGATAAAGGTTATGGATTTGTGAGGTACTCCGATGATTTTGTTTTATTGGGGCGGACAGAAGAAGAAGCCAAGGAGGCTTTACAGGAAGCAACTAAAATAATTACACATCAATTGCAACTGGCATTGAACGAAGATGGCAAAGTTGTTTCAGTGAATGAGGGTTTTGAATTTCTTGGCATCTACTTCAAAAATGGATTATTGGATTTATCTGAGAAAAAATTTAAACGGTTGATTGTAAAAATGACGGAGGCTGCTGGTACAAATCCGGGAATTAATACGTCCAAACTGCGAGAAACAATACAAGGAATCAATAACTTTTACGCCAAACTGGTATCTCAGGAGAAGTTGGAAAAGCTAGATGACGAACTGATGGCCATAATCCGATCAAAATTAGATTCTGATAAAAAGAACAAAAAAAATGAGGAGGCACTACTGAAAACCATTCAAGATATCCCATTACTGGCTAGGTCGCATATTATGAACAAGATATCTTATGTCAGAGGACAACAGACATTTGGTCAAAAGGAGAATGTCAGTAAGGACCATAAACAGAAAAATATCAGAAGTCGTGAGGCTGTACTTTCTCGAAAACATGAATATCATAAACTGGAATCTTCCGGCTTTGATATTGTTGTGACCCAGCCTGGCCTGGTACTTGGAAAGAAGGATCAATCGGTTACGGTTAAATACCATGGGCAGTTGGTTAAGGAAGTTCCATTTATCAATCTGAAAAATATTACAATTTTATCAGAAGGAATCAGTTTATCTTCCAACTTGATAAAGAGCTGTTCAGAGCAAAAAGTATCAATCGATTTTTTGGGAAGAGATGGTCTCCCTTATGCACTGATAACATCTCCGCTGTTTTTCAGTGCTGAAACAGGTAGGGCACAACTCGAAGCGTACACAAACGGTAAAGCCTTTACTTTAATCAGGCAGTTTGTTTATGGAAAAATAAACAATCAGGCGAATCTGATGAAATATTACGGAAAATATTATTTGCGAAACCGGTTTAATAACCACCACACTATCTCCAAAAGGATGCATCATATTTTCCAACTCATAGTTTAACATAACCTTCAAATTAACCTCCAATAACCCTTCATCAAGCCACTTCGATTTCTGTGAACCATGCAGTGGTTTTGTTTCAATATAATATCCGGTTTTACCAAAAAAATGTAGCACCACATTCTCAACTTCAGCATTCATTGGTTTTGTTACTCCAATAATATCCTCAAAATACTCTTGCCAGTCAATGTCTGTATTTGGTTGTATTCGCCTTCTATTTCTTCCAGGGAAACGATCCTGTCCAATGCAAGATTCCAGTCGGACTTTTTATTTTCTGGATTGAATCCGAAAAGAAACCATCTATTATTGTATTGTTTAAATAGTAGGGGTGATGAATCAATTCAAAAGGTAGATCGTTTTCAAATGGCTGGTACTTGATTGAAAGTACTTTCTTGTAAAAAATGGCATTGTGTAAAAAACCTAAATTCTCTATACCTTTTAAATACTGATTGTTATCAAAATTCATAATCGTAGTAGTAGCTTCCACAGATGTAAATCCCTGCATTAATTTAGGAACCAACTCATTTACGCATTCAAATTGTGGCATTCCTTTAAATTGCGATAGTATTGCGGGCTAAACTCCATGATTTCAGTACTAATCCGGCTATAATTTTTATACATTGATATGTAAAGGTGTTTGAAAAGTCATTTTATGTCTTATTCTTCTTATTTTGGTAGTATACTATATTTCTATTGTTTTTTTAAAAATGCTTGATAATATTTCGATGATTTCAAAATATAACTTCGACCATTAACTACAAAACCATCTAGATTATGCTTTATGACATATGATGAAAGATCATCAATTTTGTTTATAAACCCCCTACCATTAAAATTCAGAGAGGTATTACATAAAACACCGTAACCTGTACGCTCCTTAAAGGCTACTAATAAGTTGTACAAATTTTTGTTGGTTTTACACGATACTGTTTGTAGTCTGGCAGTCTTATTCACATGTGTAACGGCAGCTAATGTATCAGTCTTTGCAATGTAAGTGTATAGCATATATGGACTCGGTTGGTCGCAGCCAAACCACTTGGCAGCATCTTTCTCCAAGCAAACTGGGGCAATTGGACGGAATTGCTCTCGCTGTTTAATCTCATTCAACCGTACTCTTGTACTGTCTTTGAATGGAGCAGCAAGAATTGATCTGTTACCCAGTGCTCGCGGACCAATTTCGTATTTCCCATTTACCCATGCTATAATAAGGTCATTAGCCAACAAGTCGGCAATTATTTCATTATTGTTATAAATATCATACTGTGCTAAATCAAAAGAACAAGTTGAATCAAAACTAAGACCTGAATAGACATCCCACTCGATTTTTGGATTTCCTGTATAGTGAAACTGTGCATCAATGGCAGTTCCGATTGCAGAACCAGAATCATTAGCGACAGGGGATACAAAGATATCTGAAAAAAGGCCAGACTGTTTCCATTTACTATTCCAGTCACAATTTAGACCACATCCACCACCAATAATTAAGGGCAATCCTTTTTTCATGTTAGCTTTTGCAAATTGATAAAAGATATCAAATATCTTGTTGCTAAAGATACCTGCGAAATTGCGAAATTCTATATTGTCTAATCCAACATTATAATGTCGTGAAAACTCAATATCTTTATATGCGCTAAGTTCTCTATATGTACCGTCCAGAAGAAAAGCGAGCAATTTCTTTTCTTCATCTGTAGGCATGCTGCGGTTAGAAAATGAAGCTAAAGCCATAAGCTTTCCTGCATCTTGGAAGCGAGGATATGGTCCATTTTTAGGAAAGGTTGGGTCAGCTAAGCCGTAGAATAGGCCATATCGATTCCCTACTTGATTTAAGACATCAGCAAGTATGGTTATGTTCAATTCGGAATCTATCTCGTAGAAAGTACCAATTGCCCCTTCCCATATTAGCGCATAGCATGGAGTGCCTTTGGGTAGATTTGACATACCAAAAGCGCAAAGAATATGTGATCTTTCGTGTGATGACGAGTAATAATGAACTGACTTACCCAATAGACGTCGTTGGTCTAAAATAATGTTACTCTTTGAGACACCACGATACCCAACATTAACTTTTGACCCGCTTAAATACTCGTAGTGGTCGTGTGCCCACCAACCACCAGTGCATATAACATCGGGAATCTCTTCGATTTCGCCTAGGGTGTTGAACACATCAGGGCAAGAAACAGGAGAATACCGATACTTCGAATTTTTCTCAGCCTCAATAGAAAACATCAAATGTCCATCTTTCAAGTAAGTAAAAGAACCATCATGACCTGGATTATAAGAAAGAATTTTCATAAATTATAATTAAAAATGGATTGGTTTGCTTTTAGCACTATTGACTTTACGAAAGTGCTCGTGGGTAATCTGTGATTTGCCAATCTTCCGGCAAGTTCTTTAGAACGAGTTGGCCATATATTTACATGAAACGCCATTGGAAGATTAGGTATTGGAGTTGGGTCCCAGTCAAAACGTTTATGAACTAGGTGATTGTCAACATACCAACGTATTTCATTTGGTCCCCATTCAATTGTATACAAATGATAGGATTCAGATGCGTTAAAGCCAAGATCTATAAAACTTGCTGCACCTCTATATCCATAATCAAACTTTGCACCTTCGTTACCTGGATTGTAAAAGACATTAACTAATAAACGATCTGTTCGATTTCCTGCTATTTCGATATCAATCTCTTGCCTGGGTGAATCACGATGAAGAAAAATACCAGTAACCACACCGGGCATGTTTGATGCTTTAATTACAGTCTCAAATTTTCCGTATAGATATCGGTTACGACTAGTTAGAGCCGCAGCACTATATTTCCTAACACCTAAAGATTCTCTTTTAATAGTGAGAGTAGCTCCAATTTCATCATGAAATTTAATGTTTGTTGGACGAAACAATGCCATATTGCCTGAAAAGGTATCGTCGCGCATAAACCAGTGTTTTGAATCAATAAATTTTAAACTGTCATTGAATTGAACTGGGGTTGTTTCAATCGTTGACTCTCTTTTTAAATTAACAGCTCGAATACCTTCCCACCAATTATTTGGTTCAATAACCCATGGCGATTTATCTCGTCTGGATATCTTAGATTTTAAAACTGAGTTTTCTTCATCAGCTTTACTTGAGAGTTCTCTTTGTCCTAGATCTGCTAGTTCTGGAAAAGAACAAGTAGGCGGTGCACATCTAAGATGTTCGCAAACAACTTGCCATTTATCGGATGCCTCTAAATTAAGAATAGTGATATTATGACCGCTTAGACTATCTACGATTTTTAAAACTTTATCATCTAAAATTTCAGATTCACTTTTTGTTACAATGAACTTTGCCTGTGGATATTGTTTTATAAGTGTAAGAGCTTCATTCACTAAAGTCCCTACGTTCACATATGCATCAAAAATTCGGTTACTACTTCCATCAAGGAGCATCTTTAGTTCTGTATCCGGAAGTGTTTGGAGATCACTGCAGCATCTGTATCCGAGCATAGAGAGTGCCATTGCTAGTGATGAAAGTCCAGAATTCTTTGTTCCAAAGACAAACACGGGTCGTTCATTTGGGCGAATATGAAACGATGATGCACTTTCACTGTTGATAGCGCCAATTTTTGTGAGTGTTGGAAGTATTGAATATGAATTTGTGGAGCCAAAATCTCTTCGCTGGTAAATGATTGATTTTCGTATCGCAAGTACATCAAGTGATTTAAATTGGTGATTGATCCAAAGATCTACTGGTCCTCTACATGGAAGGGATGTAAGAAGCTTCTCGGCACCTTCGCGTGAAACAACATATCCAGAGAGATACCATAAACCACGCTCTGGGCTGAATACGTTACTTGAAATGAATGTTTTCGGTGCACCGTTCTTCACCTCTTTATAAGATAGATATAGAATATCAAAATTGCTCTTCTTATTGAATTGGGTTTCAATTTCTGTCCATGCTTGGTCTAAATTTTGGGCAAACCCTGGTCGAAACCAAACATCGTCTTCAAGAACGAGTGCGTACTCGTGCTTACTTGCTATTATTTGTCTCCAAACTTCAATGTGCGAGCGAGCTATTGCAATCTCAGGCCTACTCATTTGGATTGAACAATCGAGTTCTAACTTTGTCGGTAAAGTCAACGGTTGTGGTTCAATGAAGAGTTGATCTCTTAGTGTATAAATTGGGTCGACATCTTCATCTTTTTGCGGATCTTTTAAAAAGTGCTTAGCATCTACTGCGGCGTACCTCTCAGTTAGATTCCAAAGTTCTACTCCAGAGTAATCCAACACACGCATTAGTTCCTGTTCCATTTTAGCTAAACGTCCTTTTTGTCGGTCTAAATTGATGACATAAATATGTTCAATTTTTGGTTTTTCTTTAGTGCTAAGGGCTCCAAATGCAAATGATCTTTTCTTCGGTAGCAATCTCCGACATTTCATCATAACACGAAATATGAATTTCGAGGGTACAGACCACGGAGATGTTAGATTCATAAATATTTATAATTTAATTGATTATTATTCTTGATAACTTTGGCAGTTCGAATGCCTCCAGTTCCTAGCGTCGTTTCTATATTCAAGTTCCCATTTACTTTTAGCAATATCTTCCCAGTTAAATAAAACATGAATCGTATTCTCCATCTCGGGATTCTCAGACACAATATCAAAGATTGATTTACTAAGATTCCCTGGACCAGTTGTAGATTGAATTTCAGGTAAACAGTTTATTACATTTTTTTCTAGTAAGAAAGTCGCTTGAGTGAGTGCGCGCTCAATCGCTGGATGACCACTACAAGCAATTAGGGGATTATTATTAAAGTAAAATATCCAACTCTCAGCATCAGCCTCGGCTTTAGTAAAGACTTGTGTAGGTACCATCATATTTGTAGCAATGTCATAACATAAAGGTTGTATTTTCAACTGACCATCGTTAAAGAGGTGTTGAATTTGAGCTCCATCGTAAACATCATCAGCATCAATGTAGCAGCCACCCTCCACAAAGATATAACAGAGTCGAAAGTAGTCTGACTGCATTGCAGGATGGTAACACTTGTTAAAAGCAAGCAAATACCTTATACCCAAATTTTTTAAAATAAAATCTCTTGCCTGTTGTTTGTCAAAAAGGAGTCTCTCGAAGCCCTGTTCTTCTATTTTTATCCAAGTTTCGATACATTCTTGCACATCAGAAGGTAGTCTATCTAACCTGTCCCAAAATTGTACAATCTTCATAGGTGGTTTTTTAGCATATACCGAGGATTTGATATTAAAGTTCCTAGGATTCTGAACAAGATTTCGAACAAAGCGTGAACGTGCTTTATGGTCTTCTTCGGTAAGCTCGTCTACATTCATTTACAATATTTTTATGGTTGTTTGGTATTTGTATGATAAGATTGAACTCTCTTTTATATTTTTATCACTATTGGTTCCTGTATTTATTTTTTTACACTTACTCATAACGGTTTGCCGCGCCTGCTGAAGGCAGGTGTAGTTTTGGTAGTGATAGCAACAGGGTGTTTTTTTCATCAAAAAACTTTTCATATCGAGTTAGACTATCTGGTTGTGAGATTTTAAACCAGTTCTACCGATAATCCACTGTTTGGTCCTGATGGTAGTCCAAGTGCTGTATCCACACCAATATTACTACGTAAATCATTAAGTAGAATATCCGCATCAACTTCATTACCAATTATCATTTCTGATTCGGCTCTGGGATTGTCAGAGAATCTTGCTCGATAGACTCTCAATCTCTGTTTGTTTTCTTGAGATTTTAATGCAAGTCCTCTAATATAGAAACGATTAAATTCACTCTCTGCCAATGTTATACTAGCAGTTACTGGAACTTTAGCATAGGTAATGCCATTTTTACCATTTCGGGGTTCTTTGTCAAGAAAACAATCATTATCATTTAGAGCAATGGCTAATGTTTCCTCATCTCCCGAACTGACAGCGTCAATCAATAAATTTGGATAGAGTTCTATACCTTTTTCATTGAATCGCTTACTTAAATAAAGACGTTCATTATCAATATCAGACTTAATCTCTGATATCATGAACTCTCTAGTTTGTTCGTCTAAGTTATTAAAGTTGAATTTCATAATATAATTGTTTAAATTAATGCGTTGTTTGAATTGCCCTTTCTCACCTTGTTGCTAACGGGAGGCCAGTCCGCTGAAAGCGTGTGTGCTTTGAGCTTTGGGCATTGTTAGTGGCAGTGCTTTTTTAATCCCTATTTAAATTAATTTTTATTTCCTCTAACCATTTTCTATCAATATTTATTATCGAAAAAGGCATCTCTGGATTGTCTTTACCATTAAAAACAAAGACTTTAGAAAAGAATCTCTGTTTAATATCTAATGCTACTACTTTATCAAGATTAAACTGTTTCCAATGACTGAATATTCTACTTGGAACATAAAAGTCAAAATCAGTTTTAAGATTAGGATTATTGGTATTATAAACCGTCAATGTCCAAACATTAGGCCTATCAATATCCCAATGAATCTCTGCTTTAAGGTCATTGAATCCGTTTCTTTGAGAAAGTATATTATTTTGTGAACGTTTTTTTTCAAACAAGAAAACCATATCACCAGTCTCAAGAAGGCCTGCAAATGAATAGTTTATCGTTGCATTACCAGATGTAACAATTTCAGCTATGACATTATCTGCTTGTAAGTATTGATACGCTGTAGTATATTTCTGGTCAAACAAAAGACCATCTCTATCCTTTAAAAAATCATAAATATTCTTTGAAGCATTCTCTCCAAAATCATCTATTAGAGGTTGATCTATACTATTAAAGTCACTAATAGTTTCGGAATTTAAAAACCAATCTAATGAGAGTAGTGGAATTTTATTATTGGATGCAAACTCTATTGCTGAATTGGTAAATCCATTTACAGAAGCAACTCCTACTTGATAAAGAAATCTTGTACGGTTATCAATCGCAAAAGTTGTCCTTTGAGTCTTTTGTCTTTCAATTAAGAACTCTTCAGTAACAATCTCAAAATCATTCAAATCGTTTCTTAGACCTAGTGCATTTCTAAGTATAGGAAGATTTGCTTTTCCACCATATGCTTTACATTCAAATAATAATTGAGTTGGATATGTAAATGGCATTTGAATTGGTGGATTCATTATAACGTCAGCATCATGCGCAGCACCTTTTCCATTCACAAAGAATAGGCCACGACTTTTGAATGAATAAAAATTGTCCGCTATAACATTTGAAAAGCCACAGCTTTTTAGAAGATTCCGAACTAGATATTCAAGTAAAGCACCTTTAATGTGTGTCGCTCTCATAATTATTTGATTAAGGAAGAATAATGCGCTTCTAGCCTTGTCACTAACGGAAGGCCAGACCGCGCTAGCAGAAGGTGGGTGTGGTTTGGGCAATGTTAGGTGCCGCAATTTTTTTACCGGAATAGATTTAAATCCAATTTAAGATTCTCATCATAACTCATAGTGTTTTTTTGAAAGAAATTAATAAATATATCAATTTTTTCCTTAGAAATAGTTCTGAATAAATTTGGACTAATTCCCCAGTTCTCTACACGTGTAGCAAATAGATTTGTCAGCTTTTCCTCCAACTTTGCTTCATTTAGATTAGCCCAATCCTGGACATATTTTAAAATCCAATCGGATACGTAGTCCTTATGATAGCCAACAATTATATAAAAATTGGAATCATAAGGAATTCCATGAATAAAAACTGTTTTCCAAGGTTGCTGATTCTGCTTTTCGGGTGAAATGCTAAAAGAGGCAGCACAAAATACTTGGATAAGTGGATATTTATATACCTCAAAAAGAAACTGTGAATTAGGCTTTTCTAGTTCTTGTTCAATTAACGATTTATAATGCATTAAGTCTTCTATACCTATCTTACTTCCTTTTACAAATAGTTCAATCGATTGTTTATCAATTATGCCAAACAAAGTTCTTGAATTTAAGATTCTTATATTATATTCAATACCAATTTCTTTTTTGCGTATTTCTGCACAAATTACTCTATAACTTAGAAGTAATTGATTTCTATAATTTTTTAGGTCCAAGGGATGATTTTCAACGTCTTTAAATAATCTCGTATCATGATTATTACAAAAGAGCTTTAAAGAAAAGGCATCATTTACTCCTTTAGAAACAAATCTAATTGGCGCCTTATTTGGTTTCCATTTGAAATAATCTTCCATTTTCATTTCAATAATATGCCCATTCTCAACCACATTATTAAGTATTCCATTTTTTTGCAATAAATGTGAATTGATTGCTGATTCATTACAACCATCAATAATACACTCCCATTTTTTCCCATTAACATGCTTGTTAATCTCTGAAAAAATCTTCAACATTAGTTTAGTGTTGTTCATACAGTTTTTATTATGGAACCTAACATTTATGCAACCGTATTATGGATGCACTTTAAGTAAATAACCCCACAATGAAAATTTATATGGTCCCCCAAAATAGAAATGCTACTCCTTTTCAAAATTAATTATTTACTCCCCTCAAAGTTAAACAAATATCCAATTCACCATCTTTTATTTCCTATTTTATTCATAAATACCTAAAATATCCCCAACTATCCATTCACAATAATTTTCTTTAACTCAACACAAAATCCACATCCACCCACTACAACGCAGTCTTTTGCCTCACACCCCCTGAGTCGCCTTGAAAAAAAAGCGTGAAGAAAATGCGGTCAGGGAGACGTTAAGAATTTCCGCTGAATTAGACTGAGGGAAGGAAGAGCGTAGCGATGACTGAGGAAGGACAGCGGCTGAAGGAGTTCTGTATTTCAGGACGACTGGAAGACGCGGTTCGGAAATTTAGTCTCCCTGACCGCATTTTTAGCTTTTTTTTAGCGACAAAGGGGGTGGGGGGCAAAAGACGCAGTGTTGCCAGGCAACCGATTCTTCAATTCCATTTTCACCTAAATCTTTAAAACAATAATCCCCTGCAATATCCAATATCACAGGGGATTATCTTAAAAATATCTAAACTTACTTCGTCATCGCCTCTTGCACCGCAACAGCAACCGCCACCGTAGCACCTACCATCGGGTTATTCCCCATTCCCAAGAATCCCATCATCTCCACATGTGCTGGAACACTCGACGATCCTGCAAACTGCGCATCACTGTGCATTCTACCCATCGTATCAGTCATACCATAAGAAGCAGGACCTGCAGCCATATTATCAGGATGCAAAGTACGACCCGTACCGCCACCTGACGCTACAGAAAAATACTTTTTCCCTTGTTCGTAGCACTCTTTTTTATACGTACCTGCAACTGGATGTTGGAAGCGGGTAGGGTTGGTGGAGTTTCCGGTGATGGAAACGTCAACGCCTTCTTTGTGCATTACTGCAACACCTTCACGAACGTCGTCGCAACCGTAGCATTTTACGTTGGCACGAAGACCTTTGGAGTAAGGAATTTCAGTCACTACAGCTAGGTTGCTGGTGTAGTAGTCAAATTGGGTTTGAACGTAGGTGAAACCATTGATACGAGAGATGATCATGGCTGCGTCTTTTCCAAGACCGTTCAGGATAACGCGAAGAGGTTCTTTGCGTACTTTGTTTGCT
>Ga0209123_1000808_pt1 | contig 36099 bp, 34 predicted proteins | sample BarGraIncu00431A_FD_184500 | JGI IMG/M metagenome (GOLD analysis project Ga0209123, IMG submission 184500) | Arctic peat soil microbial communities from Barrow, Alaska, USA - Barrow Graham LP Incubations 004-31A (SPAdes) (version 2) | ecosystem: Environmental > Terrestrial > Soil > Wetlands >... | reverse complement strand
TGTGGCGATGCTCGGCTCGACGCTGTCTCAACCCTGGGTTACCCCGGCGCTGAGCTGCTGGCCCAGGTGGCGGCCTTGTTTGACAGCTTCAGCTTGCGCCAAGCGTGACGGCACCAAGTAGTAACATGGGGTGATCAGGGTAAACCCTGATCACTTTTTCCTATTTGAAAGCCGGATCAATGACCACGAAACTTGCCATCTTTTATCCCATTTCACTTCGCCTGACCGCCGCCGCCGCGCTGGGCCTGACGGCTGCCGTGGCCTTCGCCCAGGATGTCCAGATCGTCCGCATCGCCCACGCCGGCCCAACGTCTGGCGGCATTGCCCATATCGGCAAGGACACCGAAAACGGCGTGCGCCTCGCCATCGACGACCTGAATGCGCAGGCGCTCGTGATTGGCGGCAAGAAGATCAAGTTCGAACTGGCCGCCGAAGACGACGCGGGTGACCCGCGCCAGGCCACCACCGTGGCGCAGAAGCTGTGCGACTCCCATGTGGCGGGCGTGGTGGGCCACCTGCAGTCGGGCACCACCATCCCGGCTTCCATGATTTACAACAAGTGCGGCCTGCCGCACATCACCGCAGCTGCCACCAACCCGGACGTGACCAAGTACGGCTACCCTACGACGTTTCGCCTGATCGCGAACGACAACGCGCTTGGCGCGGCGCTGGCGTACTTTGCCCATGACGCGCTCAAGCTCAAGACGGTCGCCGTCATCGACGACCGCACGGCTTACGGCCAAGGTCTGGCCGATGTGTTCAAGGCCACGGCCCAGCAAAAGGGCATGCGGATCGTGGCCGAGGAGTTCACCAATGACAAGGCGACCGACTTCATGGCCGTCCTGACCGCCATAAAAAGCAAAAAGCCCGACGCCATTTTTTACGGTGGTCTCGACGCGCAGGCCGGCCCGATGCTGCGTCAGATGGAGCAGCTTGGCATGGTTGATGTCAAATATTTCGGCGGCGACGCCTTGTGCACCGAAAAGCTGTCCGAGCTGTCAGCCAAGGCGGGCACCCTGAAGAACGTGACCTGCGCCACCGGCGGCGCGTCCGTGCAGAAGATGCAGGGCGGCAAGGAATGGAAGAAAAAGTACGACGCCCGCTTCCCCGGCCAGTTCCAGATCTACAGCCCCTACGCCTATGATGCGACCTTCGTCCTGGCGGACGCCATGAAGCGCGCCAACTCGGTGGACCCGAAGGTCTATGTGCCTTTCATCGGCAAGACTCATTACAAGGGCGTCACCGCCAATATCGCATTCACGTCCAAAGGCGAGCTGACAGCCCCGGTCGTCACGCTCTACACCTTCAAGGACAACGTGCGCGCCGCGCTGAATTGACCGTCTGTGACCCTACAGGCGACAAAAAAGGACTTGGCATTTCTGCCGAGTCCTTGATTGAATTTTAAGGGGTGGTGGACCGAAGGAGGATCGAACTCCTGACCTCTGCATTGCGAACGCAGCGCTCTCCCATCTGAGCTACCGGCCCCACGATAAATCGTTTCAGGCGCACAGCTTAACCGATTTTTGACGGCGCACGCCTGAGCGCCGACCGGTGCCGACCCGTCAGCGTCAGCGCCTGCAGCAGTGACAAGGGATCGATTTGACCTGACAAAGCTGGCCTCCCCATGGGTCCAGCTTGTCGCCAGCCAGCCCCCTCATGACGCGTTCCAAAAACCAAACAAATTGCTATTTTTATGGTAGCTGCATGCTCAGTATTAGCGGGGGATGCAGCCCTGTTTTCCCTAAATTTTTGCCGCGCTGACAAGTCTGCCGCCAGCGCCGCTGGCGTTAGCGATTGGTCGGAAAACTGAACACCGCTCCCTCACGCACCCCCGCAGAGGGCCAACGCTGGGTGATGGTCTTGCGCTTGGTATAGAAGCGCACGGCATCCGGCCCGTAAGCTGACAGGTCACCAAACAGGGAGCGCTTCCAGCCGCCAAACGAGTGATACGCCACCGGCACCGGCAGCGGCACGTTGACGCCGACCATGCCGACCAGAATGTGGTCACTGAAGTAGCGGGCCGCTTCGCCGTCGCGGGTAAAGATGCAGGTGCCGTTGCCGTACTCGTGGGCGTTGATCAGGTCCATGCCTTCCTGCAAGGTCTTGACGCGCACGACACCCAGCACCGGGCCAAAGATTTCCTCCTGGTAAATCTTCATGCCGGGCTTGACGTGGTCAAACAGGCAAGCGCCCATGAAGTAGCCGCTCTCATGGCCTGCTACCTTGACATTGCGGCCATCAACCACCAGCGTGGCGCCCTCTTTGACACCCTGGTCCACAAAGCCCTTGACCTTGTCAAGGTGCGCTTTGGTGACCAGCGGTCCCATGTCATTGGCGCTATCGGTGCCGGGACCCACTTTCATTTTGGCGATCTCGGCTTTCAGGCCCGCTACCACCGCGTCGGCGGTGGCATCGCCCACGGCGACGACCAGCGGAATCGCCATACAGCGCTCGCCACACGAGCCGTAGGCCGCGCCCATCAGCGCGTTCACGGCATTGGCGATGTCAGCGTCGGGCATCACCACGGCATGGTTCTTGGCGCCGCCCAAGGCTTGCACGCGTTTGCCGTGGGCACAACCGGTGGCATAGATGTACTCGGCAATCGGGGTCGAGCCGACAAAGCTGATGGCTTGCACGCGCTTGTCGGTCAAGAGCGCATCCACCGCTTCCTTGTCGCCGTTGACCACATTGAGCACGCCCGGTGGCAGGCCGGCCTGCAGCGCCAGTTCGGCCACCAACAGGGCACTTGAGGGGTCGCGCTCGGACGGTTTGAGCACAAAGGTGTTGCCGCAGGCAATCGCCATCGGCCACATCCACAGCGGCACCATGACGGGGAAGTTGAACGGGGTGATGCCGGCGGTGACGCCCAGCGGCTGGAATTCGCTCCATGAGTCCATGGACGGACCCACATTCTTGCTGTGTTCGCCCTTGAGCAGCTCCGGCGCATAGCTGGCGTATTCGACGTTTTCAATGCCGCGCTGCAACTCGCCCATGGAGTCGCTCAGCACCTTGCCGTGCTCGGCGGTGAGCAGGGCGCAGAGTTGCTGGGCGTTGTCTTCCAGCAGTGTTTTGAGCTTGCTCATGACGCGGGCACGCTTGAGCGGTGGTGTGGCGCGCCAGGCCGGGTAAGCGGCCTGGGCACTGGCAATGGCTTGCTCGACCGTGTGTTTGTCGGCCAGCAGCACGCGCTTTTCAGCCTGGCCGGTGGCGGGGTTGAAAACGTCAGCCAAGCGATTGCCACCCGCGACCAGCTGGCCGTCGATCAGGTGTTGGATTTGAGGAAGTTCATTCATAACAGGCGGCTTCAAGCAGTTTGGTTGATGGCTTCGCCCAGCGCATTGATCAGGCTGTCAAGCTGGGCTGGGGTCGAGATGAAAGGTGGGGCCAGTTGAATGGTGTCGCCGCCGTAGCGCACATAAAAGCCCTTTTTGAGCATCGCCATGGCAATCTCGAACGGGCGCTTGGCGGGTTCCCCCGGCAAAGCATCGATGGTGAAGCCTGCGGCCAGCCCGTAGTTGCGGATGTCGGTGATGTGCTTGACACCTTTGAGGCTGTGCACCGCGTTCTCGAAATGGGGCGCCAATGCCTTGACCCTGTCGATCATGTTTTCTTTCACCAGAATATCCAGTGTTGCCAGTGCTGCTGCGCACGTCACCGGGTGTGCCGAGTAGGTGTAGCCGTGGGCGAATTCAAGCATGTAGTCGGGGCCGCCCGCGGCCATGAAGGTGTCGTAGATTTCCTTTTTGGCCAGCACCGCGCCGATCGGTTGCGCGCCGTTGCTGATCTGCTTGGCCACGTTCATGATGTCAGGCGTGACGCCAAAGGCTTCGGCGCCGGTGTAAGCACCAGCGCGGCCAAAGCCGGTGATGACTTCGTCAAAAATCAGCAGGATGTTGTTGGCGGTGCAGATCTCGCGCAGGCGTTGCAGGTAGCCTTTGGGCGGAATAATGACGCCGGCCGAGCCCGAGAACGGCTCCACAATCACGGCAGCAATATTGCTGGCGTCGTGCAGCGCGATCAAGTTCAGCAAGTCATCGGCCAACTCGGCGCCCTTGTCCGGCGTGCCGCGTGAGAACGCGTTGCCGGCCAACTGGGTGTGGGGCAAATGATCAGCCTCCAGCCCCTGGCCAAACATCTTGCGTACGCCACCGATGCCACCGACCGAAACGCCGCCGAAGTTGACGCCGTGGTAACCTTTTTCGCGGCCGATCAGGCGCGTCTTGCTGGCCTGACCTTTGGCACGCCAGTAGGCTCGGGCCATCTTGAGCGAGGTGTCGGCCGACTCGGAGCCCGATCCGGTAAAAAACACATAGTCGAGCCCGGCCGGGGTCAACTCTTTGAGCTTGTTGGCGAGCGCAAACGACAGCGGGTGACCAAACTGGAAGGCGGGTGAGTAGTCCATCGTCGCCATCTGTTGGGTCACTGCTTCGGTGATCTCGCTGCGCCCGTGCCCCAGGCCACAACACCACAGACCCGAGAGTCCATCAAAAATCTGCTTGCCATGGCTGTCGGTGTAATAGCAGCCTTTGGCACTGACCATCATGCGTGGGTTGGCCTTGAATTCACGGTTGCCGCTAAAAGGCATCCAGTGGGCATCGAGCCAGGCCGCATCAAGGCGGGGGGTGGCCAGGGTTTGAGCGTCGTTCATCTTCATGGTGTTTCCTGGTGAGCAGGACAGTGCTTGCGGCATGGGGGCCAGAATCTGTCCCGCCAAGTTTTTGGAAGGGGCGGTAGTTGGCGATTCTGATCCGCTCTGTTACTCTTATAAATGTTTAAGTATCACTACCAAGTGGGCAATCTATGCAAGTAAAGAGCCGGGCCGCGCTGGGCCAGTTGAGCGATATGGACATTCGCCTGCTGCGCGTGTTCAAAAGTGTGGCCGAGTGTGGCGGCATGGCCGCGGCCGAGCTGGATCTCAACATCGGCGTCTCGACGGTGAGCCGTCATATCAAGGACCTCGAAACCCGCCTTGGGCTCACCTTGTGTCGGCGCGGCCGGGCCGGCTTTGCGCTGACCGCGGAGGGTGAGAAAATCTATGCCGAGACGCTGCGCCTGCTGGCCGGGGTGGACGCGTTTCGCAGCCGCGTGGACGAAATTCACCAGCGCATGGGGGGCGAGCTGCACATTGCGGTGTTTGACAAGACGGCCAGCAATCCCGCGGCGCATATCAGTTCGGCCATCGCGCGCTTTGCCGAGCGGGCGCCCGACGTGAGTCTGCATCTGCATGTGGCGCCGCTCAACACGATTGAGCGTGGTGTGCTCGACGGTCAGTTCCAGGTCGGTGTCATTCCGGGGCACCGCAACTCAGACACGCTGGCCTATGACGAACTGTTTACCGAGACCATGTTCTTGTATTGCGGCGCGCAACATGCCCTGTTTCCGGACGGCCAATCCGTGCAGGAGCCCGCTGACTGGGACGCGCTGCGCGCCCATGACTTTGCCGGTCTGGGCTACCACTCGCCCAACATGGAAATCAGCCAGCAGGTGCACTTGGTGCGCAAGGCCACTGGCTACGATCAGGAGTCCATCGCCACGCTCATTCTGTCGGGCAAATTTCTGGGGTTTTTACCGGATCATTACGCTGACGGCTTTGTGCGCAACGGGCAGATGCGCGCGGTCAAGCCCGCATTGTTTCGCTACAGCTGCGGCTTTTTCAGCATCGTGCGCGCTTCACCGCAGCCGACGCGCGTGAGTCGCGCGTTTCGGGACTGCTTGCTGGCAGCGCACCGGGGCGTCAGCGCTGGCGCGGGCTGACCAGGCCAGGTCAGATGAAAAGCAAAACTTACTATGCCGCCTGACGCCCAAGCAGCTTGCCGTGCGGCAGCGTCGCCAATCGCGTGAACATGCGCCGACAGTAGCCTTCGACACGCAGGCATTTGTTGATCTCATCGACCGGCAGCGGGCCGGAAACCACCACGATGTCGTTGGCACTGTCGAGGGAGCCCGCGGCGCGCAGCCGCCGGCGCGCCGTGGTCGCCCATGAATGAATTCGCGCCGGGTTGCCATGCTCGTGCAACACGCCAGTGCTGGCGTCAAATGCGATGGCCACGGTGTCGGTACTGAGCCGCAGCCGGTGCTCCCCGGTGACCTTGCTCGCCGGGCTGCTGAGGTCGTACAAATGGTAGTTGCCCTCCTTGAGTTGGTACTGCAATGTCATCGGATCTCCTGGAATTTGGTGGTTTTTGGCGATTATGGGCCCGCCAGCGGGTCAGCCATCGCAGAAAAAGGGCCCAAAAGCAGGCTTGTTTGACATCAGCAGCCCGTCATGTGCGCTTGGGCGGCTGTTTGTCGCCCAGCCTGACCCGAAAATGTTCCAGCTTGGCTTCGTAGTCTGCGGCCTCGCCATAAGCCAGAAAGCGGGCATAGCGTGAATGGGCGCCGAGCATCTTGCGCGCATGCTTGATCGGGCAAAAATACTCTTCCGTGCGCCCTATGACCTCGCTGACATAGGCGATCAGGCCGTTGCCATAGGCGCAGTAGGTGCAATGAAACTTCTCAATGAAGTTGAGGTAGCCCAGCTGCTGGCGGTCGAACACGATGTAGTCGCCACGGCGCACCTTGGTGATGCCGTATATCGGAAAACAGGTGGCCTGGTAAAAGCTCACACACAGGTCCAGCATGACCATCGGCACGATCATGCTGTAGATGATGGGTCCGGTGATCAGGTTTTGCGGCCGGTTCGTCAACAGCCAACGGAAAAAGCTGGTTTTGAGCTGGCGATGCGCCTGGCGGATGGCGGCCTCGAACTCGACCCGCTTGCCCTTGATCTTGTACAGGGCGCTGGCCTCCTGCGCCTGCACCTCGCGCCGCAAATCGTCTTCAAGCGCGCTCATCTGGTCGAGTAACTGGCGAATTTTTTCATTCATGATGCAGGCATTGGAACATCAACGCAGCTTGGCCTCATGGACAATCCGGGTTTAACCCAATGAATCTACTGCGTATCGTGCTGCTCAATATGACGCTGACTCTTAAACCGTTCCAGTCGCTTGACCGGACTGGATCATGATGCTCGGCCACGGCGCGCCTGATTGGGGTGTGGTCGCGATCTTCGTCACGGTCTACCTCGGCATGATTCTGGGTGGCCTGCCGCGCCTGAAGCTCGACCGCTCGGGTGTGGCCTTGCTGGGGGCGATTGGCGTCATCGGCCTGGGGGTGATGAGTACCGGGCAGGCCGCGCAGGCGGTGGACTGGCCGACCATTCTGCTGTTGTTTTCTTTTATGGTGCTGTCGGCGCAGATGCGCTTGGGCGGCTTTTACACGACGGTGACGCACCGGGTGGCAGCCCTGCCACTCGGGCGCAGTGGCCTGCTGGCCGCGCTGATTGCCGTGGCGGCGGCACTGTCGGCCGTGTTTTCCAATGACATCGTCTGTTTGGCCATGACCCCGGTGGTGGCGCGCCTGTGCCTGCAGCGGCGTCTGGACCCGGTGCCGTTTTTGCTGGGCCTGGCCTGCGCCGCCAATATCGGCTCCGCCGCGACGCTGATCGGCAACCCACAAAACATGTTGATCGGCTCGGTGCTGCAGCTGCCGTTCGGCGCCTACGTGCGCCAGGCCTTGCCGCCGGTACTCATGAGCCTGGCGGTGCTGTGGGTCTGGTTGGTGTGGGGGCCGCAGGCTCGGGTGGCAAGCTTGCCCCGGCTGAAGTTGCCCCCTGACTTGGCCACTGAACTCCGCGCAGGGGAACCGTTTGATGCGTGGCAATCCATCAAGGGCTTGGTCGTTGCCGCGGCGCTGCTGCTGGTTTTTCTGTTCACCGACTGGCCGCGTGAGGTCGCAGCTCTGGTCGGCGCGGGCGTGTTGCTGCTGAGTCGGCGCTTTCATTCCTCACGAGTCATGGGGCTGGTTGACTGGGATGTGCTGGTGCTGTTCATGGGCCTGTTCGTGGTCAATCACGCGTTCGAATCCACCGGTCTGGCGGCGCAAGCGGTCGCCTGGCTGGGTGCGCAAGGCGTGCACCTGGCTGATCCCGGCCCCCTGTTCGTGGCCGGGGTTGGCTTGTCGAACCTGCTGTCGAATGTGCCAGCCGTCATGCTGCTGCTGCCCCACCTCAGGGGCATGGAGGCTGGCGTCACACTGGCGCTGGTGAGCACCTTGGCGGGCAACCTGCTGCTGGTCGGCTCGATTGCCAACCTGATCGTGGTCGACCTGGCGCAACGCAGTGGCGTCATCATCGACTGGAGGGCCCATGCCCGGGTTGGCATTCCGGTGACGCTGATGACGCTGGCGATTGTCTGGATCTGGCTGTCGAGGATATCGACCGTCGGATAGGTTTTCAAGCAGCCCAGCGCACATGCCGCGCTGCAGCTCTTGAGCTACATTTATGATAGCATCACACGCTTATTGGACGGGGGCTACAGGCCAATTTGTCATAAATTTTTGCTGGCATCAGCGCCAGCGCCGATGACCGCCATAGCCGCCGCGGTAGCCAAAATCAAACTCAACTCCAACCGGTGGGTAATAGGGCCCGGCGTAATACCCGGTATAGGCGGGTGGCATGACCACCACATTGGCAGGCGGCCCATAGGATGGCTGGACATAGCTTGTCGTATTTGCAGGTTCCTGCCATTGGGTGCCCGCGCCGACGGGTGTAATTTGCAGTTGAATGGTGGGGCCCGGGTCGTTTGGCATTTGGACAGAATACTGTTTACCGCCAAATTCATACACCACGTTGTAGGCCACAGGCCGGTTCTCAAAAAAGGTCTGCATCGCACAACGTTGCACGTTTTGAAGCTCTGCTGCTGGCGCCCCCTCAATCCGGTCCCCAAGGACGGCGCCACCGAAAATGCCGAGCATGGTGGCAGCTGCTCTGCCGCCGCCCCCACCCACGGCATTCCCCACAGCGCCCCCGGCAATGGCGCCCATGACGGCGCCGGCTCCCGACTTGGCTGGCTGCACCGCCACCTGCTCGGTGCTGCACACCTGCCGGGGGATGCCGACCTGTTGCATGACGGGCGTGGCGGAAATGACATGGCCCACCTCTTGCGCCAGACTCAGCCCACTGCTGACCATGGCTGCAGACAATAAAAGTAGTTTTTTCATGATGTTTGCTTTGTCGATCTCTGATTAAGGTCAATCAGAGCCAGTTGGAATGCATTTCCTGGTGGAAGTTCCATTGAGAAACGGCAACGATTGTTTTGCTTTGCCGGCGCGCCCTCTGGCCTCAGGATTCTGCTGTGAGCACTGGCCCCGTGCCGCTAAAACGATCCAGCGCGAGGTAGATCACCGGCGTGATAAAGAGCGTGATGGCTTGTGAGAACACCAGCCCGCCCACGACCGCCAAGCCCAGCGGTTGACGCAACTCGGCCCCGGCGCCAAGGCCCAGGGCAATCGGCAGCGCGCCCATCAGGGCCGCCATGGTGGTCATCATGATGGGGCGAAAACGCAGGATACAGGCCTCCCGAATCGCCTGCGCCGCCGCCATGCCATGATGGCGCTGCGCGTCGAGGGCAAAGTCGATCATCATGATCGCGTTCTTCTTCACGATCCCCACCAGCATCACAATTCCGATGGTGGCAATCAAGGTCAGGTCTTGTCCAAACAGCATCAAGGTGACCAAGGCCCCGACGGCTGCTGAGGGCAAACCGGCAATGATCGTGATCGGATGGATATAACTCTCATAGAGCACCCCCAGCAGCACGTAAATGACCAGCAAGGCGGCAATAATCAGCACCATCTGGCTGCCTTGTGAACTCTTGAACACGGCGGCGTCACCACCGTAGCTTGTGATGATGGAGGATGGCAGCTGGATCGTCGCGCGTGCGGCATCAATCTTTGCCGTGGCCGCCCCCAGCGCTGCACCGGGCGCCAGATTGAATGACACAGTCACTGCCTGTAACTGACCGACGTGATTGATCGAGGTCGGCCCCAAGGTGCGCTCCACCGTGGTGAAGTTTGAGATCGGAACCAACGCGCCGGTGTTGGCGCGCACGTAAATGCCGCCCAGTGCACGCTCATCCTCCTTGGCATCGGCTTGCACCTCCATGATCACCTGGTAACTGTCGGTGGGCAGGTACATGGTGGAGACCTGACGCTCGCCAAATGCGCTATAGAGCGCGGTGCGGATGGCATCAATTGACACGCCGAGCTTGTTGGCACTGTCACGGTCAATCTTGAGTTGTGCCTGCAGGCCACGCAACTGCGCGTCGCTCGTCACATCGCGAAACAGGGGGTCAGCGCGCAGACTGTCTTGCAGCTTGATGGCCCAGCTGTTGAGTTCATCGGCCCTGACGCTCTGCAAAATGTATTGGTACTGCGCCTTGCTCGGGCGACCGCCCAACTGCAGGTTTTGCACCGGACGCATGAAAACGCTGATGCCAGCCACCTCGCGCAGCTTGAGACGCAAGCCTTCAATCACTTTTTTCATCTGCTGGCGCTGGTTACTTGGCTTCAATGCAACGAACATGCGCCCCGTGCTTTGGGGACCAGAACCGCCATTGAAAGAACTCACGGCGGCGACGTTGTTGTCGGCGCGGATGATGGCTGCTGCACGCTCCTGCAAGCGCACCATCTCGGGAAACGAAGTGTCTTCGGATGCCTCGGTAGAAACCTGAATTTGTCCGATGTCTTCTTCCGGAAAGAAGCCCTTGGGAATAATGTTGACCAGCCATACCGTGCCCACCAGCGTGGCCAGTGCCAGCAGCAGCACCAGGGTTCGGTGGCCCAGCGCGATGTCAAGCAAGCGGGTGTAGCCGGCCAGCAAACGATCAAAGCCACGCGCAAACGAGCGCACCACGGCGCCGGGCGGCTTCTTGTGTGCGTCGTCGGTCAAAAAACGGCTGGCCAACATCGGCACCAGCGTGAGCGAGACAAAGGCCGAGACGATGATGGCCAAGCCCACCACCACGGCAAATTCGTGAAACAAAAGGCCGATCACGCCGGGCATGAAAAAAATCGGAATAAACACCGCGATCAGGGAGGTGGAGATTGAAATAATCGTAAACCCGACTTCTCGCGCGCCCTTTAGCGCGGCCGGAAACGGTGCTTCGCCGTTCTCGACGTGACGCATGATGTTTTCCAGCACCACAATGGCGTCGTCCACCACCAGACCCACCGCCAGCGTCAGACCCAGCAACGAGATGTTGTCGAGGCTGTAAGAAAAGCCCCACAGCAGTGCCACCGCGCCCACCAATGACACCGGCAGCGACATCATCGGGATCATGGTCGCCACAAAACGGCGCAAAAAAAGAAAAATCACCAGCACCACCAGCGCAATCGTGCCCAGCAGCGTGAGGGACACGTCATGCAAGGCCTCGCGCACCGAGACCGAGCGATCCAAAAAGGGCACCAATTTGACCGACTGCGGCATCTGGCTTTGCAAATTGGGCAAGGCCTGCCGAATGGCGTCAACCACGCGCACCGTGTTGGCACCGGGTTGGCGTTGCACCGCCAGCGTAATCGAGTTTTCGCCGTTGTAAGTGGCCCAGCTTTTCAGCGTCTCCAGCGAGTCTTCGACCTGCGCCACCTCTTTGAGTCGTACCGGATTGCCGCCCCGGTTACTGACTATCAGATCGGCAAAATCTGCCGCATTGCGGAGCTGTCGATTGGCCTGCAGCATCAATGTCTGTCGTGGGCCGTCGAGCGTGCCAACCGGCGTATTCACATTGGCGGCACGCAGGGCGGTGCTCAATTCATCGAGCCCGATGTTGCGCAGCGCCAGCGCCTCGGGATGCACGCTCACGCGCACCGCGTAGCGTTTGGAACCATAGACGTTGACCTGCGCCACGCCATCGATGATTGACAGCGTGGGCGAGATCAAATGCTCGGCAAAATCCTGCAGATCGGACGGCGCCAGCGAGGGCGAAGTCATGGCAATCAGCAGTACCGGCGCATCGGCCGGGTTGACCTTGCGGTAGGCCGGTGTTTCGGTCATATCCTGCGGCAGCGAACGCTGCGCGCGTAAGAGCGCGGCCTGCACATCGACCGCCGCCGCATCTACATTGCGCCCCTCGTCAAACTCCAGCGTCAGCGAGGTGCTCCCCAGCGTGCTGGTCGAACTGATGGTTTTGAGCCCTGGCACGGTCTGAAATTGTTTTTCCAACGGCAACGCGACCGAGCTGGCCATTGTTTCAGGATTGGCGCCAGAGAAGTGGGCAGAGACGTTGATCACCGGCGTGTCGTAACTGGGCAGTGCCGCCACCGGGATACTCTGGAAACCAATCACCCCGGCCAACACGATGGCCAGATTGAGCAGCACAGTCATCACCGGGCGACGAATAAAAAGTTCGGAAAAATTCATGACTCAGTCGAGCGCTGTTGGCTCGCCGCTGCACCGCTGGCTGCTTTGGACGCCGCGCCGCCCGCCGGACCCGACGCGCCTCCTGCGGGCGCGCGTGCCTGCTCAAGCACCGGTGCGTTGGGGCGCAGATTCTGTTTGCCATCGAGCACAATCGACTCGCCCGCCTTGACCCCGGTGACGGCCGCATCATCGCCTTGGGCCAAGACAACCCGTACCGGGCGCAGGACGGCCTTGCCAGCCTCCACCACATAGACCATCGTGCCACGAGCGTTTGGAATGATGGCCGCTTGCGGTATCACGACCGCGTCCTTGAGGGTGTTGACGGTCTGTGAGATGTCAACAAAAGCGCCCGGCCACAACTTGCCTTCCGGGTTGGGAAAAACAGCCTTCACTTTGACCGAGCCGGAACTGGGATCGATGGCGTTATCCACAAAATTCAGATGCCCCATAAAGCTGGCACCACCATCCGCAATCGTCGCTTTCACCGCCGCACCCCCATTCTTCAGTGCCGACAGGGTATCTGCGAGCGTGCGCTGGGGCAGATTGAAGCCCACCGCAATCGGGTCAAGCTGGGTGATGGTGACCAGGTTGGTCAGGTTGGCCTGCACCACGCTGCCCTGGGAGACACTGACTGCGCCGGCCCGCCCCGCGTTAGGCGCGCTGATGCGGGCGTAGGAGACCGCCACACGGGCCGCCTCGATGGCGGCCTGGTCAGCCACCACTGACGCCGCCATGGAGTCCAGTTGCGCTTGTGCGGTATCGACAGCGCCTTGTGAAATAAAGTTTTGTGAATACAGCTGTTGGGCCCGTGCCAGTTGGCGCTGGGCGTCCGCGCGAAGCGCGTTGTCTTTGGCAAGCTGGGCACGGGCTTTAGCCAGGTTCGCTTCATCGGTGCGCGAATCCAGTGTGAATAGCAGCTCTCCTGCTTTGACAAATTGCCCGTCCTGGATATGAATCTTGCTCACAACGCTGGTGACCTGGGATTTGATGTCCACGCTGGCCAAGGCCATGACGGTGCCGGTGGCGCTGTACAGCACTGGCAAATCCCGCTGTTGGGCGCGCACGGTGGTGATCGTGACCGCTGGCAAAGCGGCTGCCGAAGGCTTGGCTGGCGCACTGCTGGAGGCCGCAGGCGCTGGCATGTCGGTCTTGGCAGTGCAGCCGCCCAAACCAAGTGCCAACAGGCCACCGGTCAGGGTCAAAAAAAAGTGTCTGGCGTTCATGCTGGTTATCACGGCTGGGATTTACTGAGGAGTCGATTATCGGAGCGCCATGATAAGGCTTGCCAAACACCCTTTGCGGGTGTGCCTCCTTTCGAGCTGCTTATGCACGGGGCTGACAAGACAGACCTTGACCCTGACCGAGCTCAACGGCACCATGGCGGCGACGCGTGCGCGCAAGTTCACGGGCTGGTCAGCGCGGGCTCCGTCCGAGTCGTCAAACTTTTAAGAAAAATGGGGCTGTAGCCCCCGTATTTACTGCGCATTGAGCTATATTATTTATAGCTACAAAGCCGGACACTGTCACGCCGCAGGGGTGACGGACCAAGCTCCTTGGAAGGCGCGACTTTGTCAACGGGTTGGCGCTGTCGCTTGAGAAAAAACAAGGCGTCAGGATGTATCTTGTCTAGACTGGGTTCATGCAGCGGCTTGGCCACCTGCGTGTCCGGACCCTGTCGGCAGGCAGGAAATTGGCAAAACTTCATTTTGGAGTGACCCATGAAAATCACGCGATTATTTGCGGCACTGCCGGTGCTCATGCTGGCTTTGGTCGCCTGCACCACTACCGGGTTTGGCGGCGGCCAGTTGGCGGGCCCCGGCGCGCAGGAGGAACCCGTTGCGTTCAGTTGGAGCAGCACGGACGGCGGCATGTCGGGCACGATGACGGCGGCGCTGCCCAACGTGAGCTACCAGGGCCGGTTCTTTCAAATCACCCAGCAGACGCGGGGTGAAGTGTTGACACCCTTGTGGACACACTGGAACCGCGGCTGGTACGACTGGCCGTACTGGAGCGGTCCGGTATCTCCGCCGTATCCGGCCACCCAGTTCATCACCTTCTACTCCGGCAAGGTGGTGGCGACCCTGGAGTCGCCGGGCAACCAGCGCATGCGTTGTCGCTTTCACCTGGTTGAGCCCGCCCGCGGCATGTCCGGTGGTGGCGAGGGACAGTGCCAGCTCTCTGATGGCCGGCTGGTGCAGGCGGTTTTTCCGGGGAAATAGCGGTGACGCGCCAGCGATGAGTGCAAGCCAATGATGAGGCGATGAGAAAAGAATGAACACACTGACCAAGATGGCGCTCGGCCTGATCGGGCAACTCAAACCCCAGCCTGCCGTCGGCGATGCGGCCAGCACCACCTACCTGCCGGCGGCCAACACCACGGGCGGATTGCCGCTGATGCAGGCGCTGGCGCAGCGGCAGTCGCAACGCGAGTTCGACCCCGCACCGCTGCCGCTGCAGATGCTGTCCGATCTGCTGTGGGCGGCTGCCGGCATCAACCGTCCCGAGTTGGCGGGCCGCACCGCTCCCAGCGCCTTGAATGCGCAGGAGGTGGATGTCTACGTGGCCCTGCCCGAAGGCCTGTACCGCTACGCCGCGCCGACCCAGACGCTGCATCTGGTGCGCGCCACCGATGTGCGCCGTGTCACCGGCTACCAGGATTTTGTCGACACGGCGCCGCTCGACCTGGTGTTGGTGGCCGACCACGCGCGCATGAAGCTGGTGCCCGCGGCGCAGCGCGAGGCCTTTGCCTTTGCCGCCGCCGGTGCCATGGCGCAAAACGTTTACCTGTATTGCGCCTCAGCCGGTCTGGCCACCGTCATTCGCGCCTGGCTGGATCGTGACGCGCTGGCGCAGGCGATGGGGCTGAATAATGACCAGCAGGTTTTGCTGTCGCAGACGGTGGGGCGGCCAAAGAGTGCAACGACGCCCTGACCGGCACCGGCCTGATCTCACCCCAGCCGGGCTTGCAGGTAGTCCACCACGTTATTGAGGGAAACCAGTTGCGCATAGTCGGATTCCGGGATGCTCACCCCGAAGCGTTCATGCAGGCTCAGCAGAAAATTGAGCCAGTCCATCGAATCCAGATCCACCTGCTGGCGCAAGGGGCGCTCGGGCGCCAGCGTCCCGGGCTCCACTTCCGGCGCGATGGCGCGCAGCAGTGTCAGCACGGTTGCCATCAGTGCGGCTCGGTCGGTGCTCATGTCGTATCTCCCGGCTGGATCGGGGTTGGGTTGCTGGCGTCAGCCAGTGTTTGCGGTTGCTGCAACAGCTCAAGCAGCTCCGCCAGAAACAAGGCGCCACGGTGCCCGTCCGAGGCGCGGTGATCGGCGGCCAGCGTCGCGCACAGCAACGGCCGCGCGCGCACTTTGCCGCCCTCAACCCAGGGGCGAACATCGATGCTACCAAAACCCACCAGGGCCACCTGCGGCGGGTAGATGACGCCGAACACCGATTGCACGCTCTGCTCGCCCAGATTGGTAATGGTGATGGTGGGGTCGATCATCTCGGAGCTGCGCAGCGAACCGGCGCGTGCACGTTTGACCAGGTCTGCCAGCTCTCGCATCAACTGCGCCAGTGGCTTGGCGCCGACGTCATGCAGTGCCGGCGCCACCAGCCCGCCGCCGCGCAGCGAAATCGCCACGCCTGCATGCACGGCCACGCTGGGTTCAAACTGTCCATCGCGGTAAAAACCGTTGAGTTCCGGTGTGCGTTGCAGAGCCGCGGCCACCGCCTTGAGTAGCAGCGCAGCGGTGAGGATGCGCTCGGGCATCGGCAGGCCTTCATTGCGCTGCTGCAGCCAGTCCAAGGCCCGGGTCATCGGGATCGTCTCGGACAGGTAGTAGTGCGGAATCTCGCGCTTGGAGCGGCTCATGGCGGCTGCAATCGCCTTGCGCATGGCCTTCTGACGATCGCTTGCCAGCGCCGGGGAAGGGGCTGCGCCTGGCGCCACGGCAGCGACTGGCGCAGGTGCCGCCTGCGCCGCCGCCTCGATGTCAGCCAGTGTGACCGACCCCTGCGCACCGGTGCCGGGCACGGTGTCGGGGTCCATGCCAAGCTCCTTCGCACGCCGGCGCGCGGCAGGCGAAACAGGATGGCGTGTTGTCGCCGAGAGCTTGTCGGGCTCTGGCGCGCGCTGCGTGGCAGGTGTCGGCCTGGCCACCGGCGCGGTGGCCGCTGCAGCCAGCGGTTCAGGTGCCGCAGCGCTGGCCGCAGCAGGTGCTGCCGCCACTTCCCCCGGTGCCAGCAGCGTCGCCAGCACCGTGTCCACCGGCACCTTCTCGCCGACCGCTACCCGCAATTCGTGCACCACACCGTCGTGCCAGATTTCGACATCCACCGCCGCCTTGGAGGTGTCCACCACGGCCACCACCTGGCCGCGCTTGACCGTGTCGCCGGGCTTGACATGCCACTCCAGCAGCGTGCCTTCGTCCATGTCCGCGCCGAGCGAGGGCAGCTTGAATTCGATCACGCGCCAACCCCCATCACAGCCTGCACTGCCGCCACGATTTTCGGCACCTGCGGCAGCGCCGCCTCTTCCATGTGCCGGGCATACGGAATGGGCACCTCCTCGCTGCACACGCGCGCCAGCGGCGCGTCCAGGTCAAAGAAGGCTTGCTCGCTGATGCGTGCCATCACCTCGGCCGCCAGGCTGCCGGAGCGCCAGCCCTCATCCACCACCACCGCGCGGCGGCACTTGCGCACCGAAGCCATCACGGTGGCGTCATCAAGCGGGCGCAGCACCCGCAGGTCGATCACTTCGGCCGCAATACCCAGGCCCGCCAGTTGCTCCGCCGCTTGCAATGCTTTGGGCAAGGAGCCGCCAAAGGTAATCAGGCTCACATCGGTGCCAACCCGGCGTACCCGGGCGCTGGCAATGTCCACCGCCCGCGACTCATCTTCGGGCAGTTCGCCCTCGATGTTGTAGAGCTGCGCATGCTCGAAGATCAGCACCGGGTCGGGGTCGGCCAGGGCGGCCTGCAGCATGCCCCGCGCATCCTCCACCGTGGCCGGCGCCAACACGCGCAAGCCCGGCACATGCGCGTACCAGCACTCAAAACTGTTCGAGTGCTGGGCCGCCACCTGACGCCCGGCGCCAGTGGCCATGCGGATCACCAACGGCACTGAAAACTGCCCGCCCGACATGTGGTGCAACATGGCCGCGCTGTTGACGATGGGGTCGAGCGCCAGCAGGCTGAAGTTGACCGTCATGATTTCCACAATTGGGCGCATGCCGCCCAGTGCGGCGCCAATGCCGGCGCCGACGAAGCCGAGTTCCGACAGTGGCGTGTCACGGATGCGCTCGGGGCCGAACTCTTCCAGCAGGCCCTTGGACACAGCATAGGTGCCGCCATAACAACCCACGTCCTCGCCCATCAGGAAAGCGCGCGGGTCCGACTGCAGCGCCGCGCGCAGCGCTTCCCTCAGCGCTTCCCGGTAGCTGATGCGCCGCCCCATCACGCGGCCCCTGCTGCAGCGTTGGCGACCGGTGCGGCCTGTGTCGGCGTATGCACGTCGCGCAACAAATCTTCCACCGGCTCCCAGTTCGAGCCTTCAGCAAAAGCCACGGCCGCCTCCACCTCGGCCTGCGCGCTGGCATCCAGCGCCAGAAATTCGTCTTCGGTCAGATGGCCCTGCGCTTTGAGGCGGGCGGTATAGGTGTGGACCGGCCCGCGCGTCTTCCAGGCTTCAATCTCCTGCTTGGCGCGGTACAAGTCGGGGTCAAACATGGAGTGCGCGCGAAAGCGGTAGGTGCGCAGTTCCACAAACATGGGCGCGCTGGCCTCACGCACTTTTTGCGCAGCAAAGCGCACCGTCTCGTGCACGGCCACCACATCCATGCCATCGACCGTCATGACATCCATGCCATAGGACGCGGCTTTCAGGCACAGATCGGTCTGGGACTCGGAGCGCGCCAGCGCCGTGCCCATGGCATAAAGGTTGTTTTCGCAGCAAAACAGCACCGGCAGCTGCCACAGCGCGGCCAGGTTCATGGCCTCGTGAAACGCCCCCTCGGCCACAGCGCCTTCACCAAAGAAACAGGCCGTCAGTGCCTGGCGTTTTAACAATTTGTCAGCCAGCGCCAAACCGGCTGCCAGGGGCAGACCGCCGCCGACAATGGCCTGTCCGCCAAAGAAGCGGCGGGTCCGGTCAAACAGATGCATGGAGCCACCGCGCCCGCGTGAGCAACCGTCCTGTCTGCCAAACATCTCGGCCATGATGGCGTCCATCTTGAGGCCGTGCAGCAGCGCGTGGCCGTGTTCGCGGTAAGTGGCCACCACGTTGTCATCAGCGCTCAAGGCACGCAGGGCGCCAGCGGCCACCGCTTCCTCCCCAATGTACAGATGTAAAAAGCCGCGAATCTTTTGCTGGCCGTACAGTTCAGCCGCACGCTCTTCCATGCGGCGGATGCGCAGCATGTCAGACAACAAGGATAATGCAAACGGCTTCTCCCACGGCACCGGGCCACTGGGCGGGGCCGGCACTTTCATTTTGTTCATGCGCCACCCTCCAGGGTCGAGGTGTCACCCTCCGGCAGCCCGAGTTCACGCGCCTTGAGCAGGCGGCGCATGATCTTGCCGCTGCGCGTGCGCGGCAGTGTGGGCAAAAAGACGATCTCCTTGGGTGCCACGGCGGCACCGAGCCGTCGGCGGGCGTGGGCCGAGATGTCTAGGCGCAGGGTCTCGCCAGCCTGGTATCCGTCCTTGAGCGAGACAAACGCCTTGACCACCTCACCGACCACCGGGTCAGGCTTGCCGATGACGCCGGCCTCGGCCACCGCCGGGTGCTCCATCAGTACGCTCTCGACCTCAAACGGCCCGATCAGGTGCCCGGCTGACTTGATGACATCATCGGCACGGCCGACGAACCAGTAATAGCCATCGGCATCACGCCGCGCCAGGTCCCCGGTCAGGTACAGCTCACCGGCAAAGCACTTGCGGTAACGGGCCTCGTTGTTGAGGTAGGCGCGAAACATGGACGGCCAACCGCGTTTCAGCGCGAGTTCGCCTTCGACATCGGGTGTGTCGATGACGCGCACCCGCGGCAGCTCTCCCTCAGCCTCCAGATGCTCGACGATGCAGGCCTCAACGCCGGGTAAGGGGCGGCCCATGGAGCCGGGTTTGATGTCGAAGGCCGGGGTGTTGGCAATCATGATGCCGCCGGTCTCGGTCTGCCACCAGTTGTCGTGAATCGGCAAGCCCAGCGCCTCCTGGCCCCACCAGACCGCCTCCGGGTTCAGCGGTTCACCGACGCTGGCGATAAAGCGCAGGTCCGGATAGCTGTGGCGCTGCGCCAGCTCGGTGCCGGCTTTCATCAACATGCGAATCGCTGTCGGCGCGGTGTACCAGACGCTGATGCGCTCCCGTTCCAGCAGCGTGTACCAGCGCTCGGCATCAAATTCCTCGCGATCGATCAGCGAGGTGACGCCCTGCAACAGCGGCGCGATGATGCCGTAGGAGGTCCCGGTGACCCAGCCGGGATCAGCCGTGCACCAGTAGCGATCCTGGGCGTGCAAATCAAGCGCGTAGCGACCGGTGGAAAAGTGGGTGACCACCGCCTCGTGCACATGCAGCGCGCCCTTGGGCGTGCCGGTGGTGCCGCTGGTGAAATGCAACAGGGCCGGGTCGTCCGGCTGCGTCGCCACCGTGCGGAAAGTGTCTGAAGCCGATGCCATCAACGTGCCCATATCCAGCGTGTCCGGCTCATTCGTGACGCCACCGTCCTCGGCCACCAGCAGCACATGCTGCAGGGTGGGCGTCTGCGCGCGAATTTGGCAGACCTTGCGTTGGTAGAGAGCGTCGGTGGTCACCAGCACCTGGCCGGCGCCAAGCTGGATGCGGGCGGCGATCGGCTCCGGGCCAAAGGCGGAAAACAGCGGGCTCACCACGGTGCCATTCTTCAGCGCGCCCAGCACGGCAATGTACAGTTCGGGAATACGCCCGGCCAGCACAAACAGGTGATCGCCCTTGCCAACGCCCAGACCCTGCAAGACGTTGGCAAAACGATTCGTTTGCTGCGCCAGTTCGCTGTAGCTCAAGTCCAGTGGGGGTGCATTGCGCGCGACAAAGCGCAGTGCGATGTGATCGCGCAGGGCGCCTGCACCGTGGCGGTCCACCGCCTCAAAGCCAAGGTTCAGGCCCCCGCCGGGCAGGCCCTGCAAGGCGCGCCGAGCATCAGCCCACACGTCAACGCGGCGCTCCGCCTCGTAATCCACCCAGTTGGGTGATAGGCGCAGGTCCGATGCAACCTTGTGAATGACGACGGGTCTTTCCATGCGCCTGCCTTTACTGAGCATGCCGGGGCTATCCGGTCAGCTTATTCACGCTCGTTGATTTCACGGTCCCGGGCCCCGGCCAGTCCGGCGGCCAGATTCGCCAGCTCACGCGCCAGCAGCTCCAGCACGTCTTCCATCGTGACGATACCCACCAGGCGGCCGTCGTTGTCTGTAATCACCAGGCGGCGCAGCCGATGCGTTTTCATCAGTTGCACGGCATCCATCGCGTCCATCTCAGGAGTGGCCAGCACCAGATCGACGGACATGATGTCGCCGGCGGTAAAAACCGCCGGGTCCAGGCCTTCAGCCATCAACTCAAGCACCAGGTCGCGATCAGTCACGATGCCTATTGGGTGAGTCTTTTCATGGGTGTCGACCACTACCAGGGCGCCTATGTGGTGTTTGCGCATGAGTTGCGCCACCAGCAGCGTGGGGGTCTCGGGCTCCACGACGGCGACCATCGAGGTCGCGAAATCCTTCAGTTGGCTGGCCATCGGTGTACTAAGCCTCAATCGTCAACTGGTTGTTGACGCGGCTCACACCGGGCGCCGACCAGGTCGCGCCTTCGGCCGCATTTCGTTCGGCCCAGGAGTGGACGTGTCCACGCAGGGTCGCCACGCTGCCATCCATCGATATCTCGATCCGTCTGGCTTCACGCTGTGCCTGGCGGGTCAGGGCATCCTGAATGCGGGTGGACAGGTTGGCGGGAACGGGCAGGGTCTTGAGTCGAATGTTGTCAACGATGCCGACCACCCCTTTGAGTGGGCGTGTCATACGTTCCACCGCCCGGCGCTGAAAATTCCAGTCCAGCTCGCCACTCAGGGTCACCCAGCCTTTTTCCACCGTCACTTTGACCCGGTCTTGTGGTACCGAAGTGTTCCAGCTCAGCGCATGTTCCACTGCCGCTGCAATTTCAGTGTCGCTGCGTTGGTGAATGCCGGCCGGGATGACGTCGAGCTCGACCGCAACCGCCTTGACACCACTGACACGCTCAACCGCACGTTTGGCCGCCACTTTTTCGGCATAGGTGTCGAGGTGCCCGGTCAAGGTCACCACACCGTCAGTGACCGAAACACCCACGCGGGCTTCGGGAATGAGGGGGTCCCACAACATCTCTGCCAGTACATCCTTTTTCAATTCCGAATCTGTTTTCATGACATCTCCTGGTGAGCAATTCAACGAAACAAAAATTTGTCGTCTCAGAATAGCCAGGGTCTGCTGCACCACGTTGAGAAAAATCAAGTGCTCACCTGGGCAGTAAAGGAGACTTCGTTGTGTTGGGTGGCGAAATATGCCGCCCTAACTTTCTCAAGGCCACACTTAACATGCCCGACATTGAGGCCAAGCTGAAGTTCTTGCAATCGCCTGCAAGCTATGGATCCTTGGGTCAGCAGGTCGAACTCGTCGAAACCCATATGTCATGGGTCTTCATGCTGGAGCAACGGGTCTTCAAACTCAAGAAACCTGTTTGCTTCCCATTTCTCGATTTCACCACCCTGCAGGCGCGCGAGTTTTATTGCCGGGAAGAAGTTCGGCTGAACGCGCGTTTGGCGCCGGGTGTCTATCTCGGCGTGGTGGCGTTGCAGTGGCAGAAGGGCGCCTTTGCTCTGGTGCCCGAGGCACAATGGCCCGCCCCCGGAGAAACCGTCGACTGGCTGGTTGTGATGCGGCGCCTGCCCCGGCATCGCATGCTGCTCGAACTGATTGCAAGCCACAGTGTTGCAAGAAAGGATATTGATGCGCTGGTTGCCTTGCTTGGCGCGTTCTACCGGGCGGCGCCGGCGGCTCCCGTGAGTGCGAACGACTATGTGTCGCGCTTGCGCTATGAGCAGGCGCTGAACCGCGAGGTGCTGCTGCGCCCCCAGTTTGTGCTCCAGGATGTGAGGCTGGCCATTGATCGTCTGGAGGCGGCACTGTCGCAGTGCGCCGACTTGTTGCGGGCTCGTGCCTCGCGCCGTCATGTGCTGGACGGGCACGGTGATCTACGACCTGATCATGTCTGCCTGCTTGATCCCCCGGTGGTGATTGACTGCCTGGAGTTCAACCCGCAATTGCGCCAGGTTGACCCCTTTGATGAAGTTGCCTACCTGGGCCTGGAGTGCGACATGGCGGGTGCTCCCTGGATTGGTTCGCAGCTGGTTGCGGGCATCGCCGACGCGCTGGGTGAGCGTCCTGAGCCGAGCGTGATGTATTTTTATACCGCGTACCGTGCCATGTTGCGCGCGCGTCTGGCGATGGCGCACCTGCTCGATCCGCGACCGCGCTCGCCTGAAAGGTGGCCAGCGCTGTCCGAGCGGTATATTGCGCGTGCCCTGGTGGCACTGGACGCTTTCAACCAGACCATGCACATAGAGACGCCTTGATGGCCTGAGCAAACAAGGGTACCGCAGAGGCGATGGATAGCTTGCGGCGCACCGCGCACGCCAGAGGCAGACGAAATGGCGGAACGCTGTCCGTGATGATTATTCTTGCAATGCTGTCATCGGCCAGCGCTTGCGCCGCCGAGCCAGTGAAAAGTCCGTGAGCAACACACGCCACCACCTCGCGCGCACCCGATCGCCTCAAGGCAAGCGCCGCGCGCCGCATGGTCTCTCCACTGGCGATGAGGTCATCAAGCAGCAAAACCCTCATGCCATCGACCTCACCGGCCACCAGGTTCTCGCTGCTGACAACGCCGGCGCTGCGACGCTTGTCCACCATGGCAAAACCAACCGGGCGCAGGAGTGTCGTTTCCAGTGATTCACGCCAGAGTTGAGCCCGTTTGACGCCGCCGGGGTCGGGCGAGGCCACCGCCAGCCGGGCATCAGCGGCCAATTCAACAACCATGGCGTTGAACGCCTGGTGTGCTTCCAGGTGCATGGTTGGACAACGAAAGGCGTTCTGAAATGCCGCCACGTTGTGGGCCTCCAGCACAATCAACTGCGTCGTACCGACAGCCTCAAACAACTGGGCGACGTAGCGCAAGCTGACCGGGTCGAATGGTTTGGTTTGCCGGTCTTTGCGGGCGTAGGCAAGGTAGGGCACGACCGCTGTCACCCGCGCCGCACCATGCTCGCGCAAGGTCGCGATGAACATCAATAGCTGGCACAGCTTGTCGTGTGGGCTGTTCTGCGCATCACCATGCAGACTGTGAACGACGAAGGCATCGCTGCCGCGTGGGTCCAGCAGCGGCCTGAGCTTGTGCTCGCCGTCTTCAAAGCGGCGGTACTCATGGGGCGCAAGCTTGACTCCCAGACTAACCGCCAAGCCTTGGGCAAACGTGTCATCCGAGTTCAGCGAGTAGAGCAACATGCCTTGGGCCAATTCATGACGCGCCAACCATCTTCATGGCACCGCATGGCAAGCGCAGCAATACAAAACTTCAATTTCAGAATAGCGGCGGCTTGCCGCGCCACGTTGCGAATAATCAAGTACTCACCTGGGCAATAGAGCAGACTTCGCCGTGTTGGGGGCGGAACATGCCGCCCTGAGGTTCCGTTCGGGCGCCAACACCACAAACAAAGGGTATTCCAACCATGTTTCGTGATCGCGATGAAGCGGCTGATCGGCTGGCCGAGAAACTCAAGTCCTACCGGGGCAAGAATCCCCTGATCCTGGCGATCCCGCGCGGCGCGGTGCCGATGGCCAAGATCATCGCCGACAAGCTGGCCGGTGAACTGGATGTGGTACTGGTGCGCAAGCTGCGTGCGCCGCACCAGCCGGAACTGGCCATCGGCTCAGTCAATGAAAGCGGCTGGACTTACCTGGCTGATTTCGCCCAACTCTATGGCGGCAGTTCGGACTACCTTGAGTCCGAGAAGCGGACCCAGATGGAGACCATTCGGCAGCGCCGCGCCCAGTACACGCCGATTCGCCCTCCCATTGATCCTGCCGGGCGCATCGTCATCGTCATTGACGATGGCTTGGCCACGGGTGCCACCATGATCTCTGCGCTGCATGGTTTGCGGGCCATGAAGCCTGCCAAACTGATTTGCGCTATCCCCGTGTCGCCGCCGGACACGCTGGCCAAAGTGGCTGATCTGGCGGACGAGGTGGTGTGTCTTGAAGCGCCCCCACTTTTCCAGGCGGTAGGGCAGTTCTACCAGTACTTCCCGCAGGTGGACGATGACGAGGTGATTGAGTTATTGAAAGAGGCCTGAGACTGACCTGACCAGCTTCGGGGCATACCGACTTCAGCTTTTTAGGTACTGGCTGAACCACACGGCGGCCTGGCGCGCCACTTCTTCCAGCGTGCCCGCTTCTTCAAACAAATGGGTCGCGCCGGGAATGATGCTCAGCTCCTTGGCGCAGGGCAGGCGGGCATAGGCCTCGCGGTTGAGTTCAATCACGTCTTCATCGCGGCCACCCACCAGCAGCAAGGTGGGGCACTTGACCTGCTCCAGGCTCTGGTTGCCCGCCAGGTCTGGACGCCCCCCACGCGACACGACCGCATGAATGTTGTCGCCCAAAGCGGCGGCTGCCTGCAGCGCCGCGGCCGCCCCGGTGCTGGCGCCAAAGTAAGCAATCGGCAGTTGCCGCGTGGCCTCCATCAGTTTGACCCAGCGCGTGGCAACCAGCAGACGGTGCGTCAGCAAGGCAATGTCGAAGCGGGTCTGGTAGTCCAGGTCTTCAGTCCCGGTGAGCAAGTCCATCAGCAGCGTGCCAATGCCTTTGTCGTGCAGTACGCGCGCCACATAGTTGTTGCGCGGGCTGTGACGGCTGCTGCCGCTGCCATGGGCAAACAGCACGATACCCTGGGGCTCGGGGGGTAGTTCCAGCAGGCCTTCGATGTGGACGTCTTCCACCGGAATATGGACAAGTTGTGGGTAGCTTGGTTTCATCGGAACACCTCTGCGCCGCTCAGGCGCCGATGGAAATCGGGATGCGTTTGCGGCCGAAGTCGCCACTTTTCGCGTCAAAGCGCCCGGCTGCGGCGGCGCCGCAGTCCGGGCAGTGGCCGTTGGCGTCCAGCCGGTATTGTTTGATCTGGTACCAGTCGCGAACGATCAGCGGCGCGTGGCAGCTCGGGCAGAAGGTGGTGTCGCCTTCTGCGTGATGCACATTGCCGGTGTATACATAGTGCAAGCCCTCTTTGAGCGCGATGTTGCGGGCGCGTACCAGCGTGGCCGGTGGTGTGGCGGGCACGTCCGGCATTTTGTGGTCCGGGTGAAAGGCCGAGAAATGCAGCGGCACATCGGGCCCGAGCTCCTGCATGATCCAGCGGCTCATGGCCGTGATTTCCTCGTTCGAGTCGTTGTGACCGGGGATCAAGAGGGTGGTGATTTCGAACCACACCTGGGTTTCGCGCTTGAGGTAGACCAGCGTGTCGAGCACCGGCTGCAGGTGCGAGCCGGTCAGCTTGAAATAGAAGTCGTCGGTGAAGGCTTTCAGGTCGACGTTGGCGGCATCCATCTTGGCGTAAAAATCACGCCGTGGCTGATCGTGCATATAGCCGGCCGTCACGGCCACCGCCTGCACGCCGCGTGCGTGGCAGGCATCGGCCACATCCATCGCATATTCGGCAAAGATCACCGGGTCGTTGTAGGTGAAGGCAACACTTTTGCAGCCGTATTTGACGGCCTCCATGGCGATGGCCTCGGGCGAGGCCTGGTCCATCAACCGGTCCATGTCGCGCGACTTGCTGATGTCCCAGTTCTGACAAAACTTGCAGGCCAGGTTGCACCCGGCCGTGCCAAACGACAGCACGCTGCTGCCGGGGTAAAAGTGGTTGAGCGGCTTTTTTTCGATTGGGTCGATGCAAAAGCCCGATGAGCGCCCGTAGGTGGTCAGAATCATCTGGTCACCCTGGCGCATGCGCACAAAGCAGGCGCCGCGCTGGCCCTCGTGCAAGCGGCAGTCGCGCGGACACAGGTCGCACTGCATGCGGCCGTCATCGAGCCAGTGCCAGTAGCGCCCGGGGTAGCTGGATTCCTGCATTACAAGTTCTCCTGGTTCGGGGCTTTAGCGGTGGCCGACCTGAGGTCGGTCTCCTTCCATTTGCTCACGCTGTAGCGCTGCAAGCGCACACCAGCGGCCCAAAAGTCGGGCGGCAGGCCGGCCTTGTGTTTGAGGTGCGCCATGAACTCGGGCACGCTGGGCAGTTGTTCCCACACCTGCGGCAAAAACGTGCTGCGGTAATGCGCAAATTCAAAAACCACACCGTCAATGCCGGGCTGCAACTGGGCCAGTGCGTGGGCTTCGCTTTCAAACTGCATAGCCTGCATGGCCGACAGCAAAGAGACTTCAATCTCGGTGTGTTCAAGTTCTGCTGCGACCAGAGGCGAAAACCGCGGGTCGGCGAAGGCGGCTGCCAGCGCATTGGCCTTCACGTCAGCCAGCAGGGTGCGGCGCGCCTCCAGCGTGCCAATGCAGCCGCGCAGTTGGCCGCGCTGGGTCAAGGTGACAAAACAGGCGCCCGACTCTTGCAGCCAGAGCGCTTGTTCGGGTGCTTCAAGAGAGCGTCCCAAAGCCGTCGAAATGGTGGCGCGGGCAATCGGCAGCAAAGTGTGGCCCTTGGCCGGGGCGCCATGCCCTTTCGTGTGCCCCTTAGTGTGAGAACTGGTCATTGTGAAGCTCCTGTCTGAACGCCAGGGCCGCGTAGCCCACCACTCGGCTTTTGTCACCCGCCGTGTCCCCCGAGTTGCACAGCCCAAGCAGTTCTGGTTGCAGGTGGTGCTGACGGGCCGCCTGCAGCAGGCCGTTGACCGGTGTGCCGCCGCAGGCCTGGTGGTGCGTGATGCTGCTGTTGAGCTGCAACATCTCTTGCACCGTGTCGTGGTCGACCTTTTGCGCCGCACCATAGGGCAAGAAGTGCGACAAATCGGAGCTGATGACGATCAGTGTCTCAGCCCCTCCCCAGAGCGCTTCGAGCACCTCGGCTACTTGCGCTGGTGTCGCGTCGCCCACCGCCAGCGGCACCAGTTTGAAATCATCCAGTACCGCTTGCAAGAACGGCAATTGAACCTCCAGCGAATGCTCCTGGGCGTGGGCGGCGCGGCTGATCACCACTTGCGGCAAGTGCGCGATGGCGGCCACGGCGTCCTGGTCGATTTCGATGCGGCCCAGGGGTGTGGCAAAGGCGTCAACACCCGGCAGCGCCAAGCCCCTGACGGGCACCCGGTGTACCGGGCCCAGCAAAACCACACGTCGAATGCTGGATCGCCCGCTGGCGAGCTGTCCATAGGCCAGCGCGGCGGTTGCGCCGGAGTAGACATAGCCGGCATGGGGCACGATCAGCGCTTTGGGGGTAGGGCCGCCCAGGTTTGCGCCGGGCCGGGCCTGGGCCAGCAGGGTCGTGACATCGTTCAACAAGACCGACGCCTGTCCAGGATAGAAAGTACCAGCAACAGCAGGGGGACGCACAGGGGACATGGCTACCTCCGTTTGGATAGAAGCTTAATCCTGCGCAGATCGGGGCGGCTTGTGGATTGTCAAGTCTGAAGTAAGGGTTTCAGAAATCGCCATCGCCGCAGTCCTGAAATGTTTGTGATCCGGCATTAGACTAACTGATATGAGTACTTTTGACCCGGATGCCTTGGAATGTCTCGCCGCTATCGTGGAAGAGGGGGGGTTTGAGCGCGCTGCCGTGCGCCTGTCGATCACCCAATCGGCCGTGTCGCAGCGTTTGCGCTCGCTCGAAGTACAGGTGGGTACGGTCCTGATTGTGCGCAGTCGTCCGTTGAAGCCCACATCGGCGGGCCGCTTGTTGCTCAAGCACGCCTTGCAAACGCGGCTGCTGCGGGCTGACCTGCAGCGTGATCTGAAAGAGCTGGCGCCGGGTGCCGCAGGCAGTGGCGGGGATGTGGAGCGAATCTCCATCGCGATCAACGCCGACAGCATTGCCACCTGGGCGCTGGGGGCTTTGGGTGAGCTGGCACGGCGCGGCCTCGGGCTCGAAATCATCACCGATGACCAGGACTTCACCATCGAGTGGCTGCGCGAGGGCCGGGTGCTGGGTTGCGTGACGACGCTCAAGCAAGCCTTGCGCAGTTGCAAGATGGTGCCACTGGGGGCGATGCGTTATCTGGCGGTCGCAGAAGCCGCCTATGCGGCGGCTCATTGCCCGGGTGGTTTGTCAGCGCACAATTTTCGCAATGTGCCATTCATTGCCTTTAACCGCAAGGATGATTTGCAGGGCGAGTTCATCGCGCACACTTTTCATCTTAAACATGTGGCGCTGAGCCAGTTGTATGTGCCCAGCTCGGAAGGCCAGGTCAGCGCGGTGTTGGCGGGCTGGGGGGTCAGCGTGCTGCCGGAGTTGCAGGTGCGCGAGCATCTGCGCAGTGGCCGTCTGGTGAATTTGGCGCCTGGGCATGTGCTTCCGGTCGACCTGTACTGGCATTGCTGGAATCTGGACTCGGTGGTGCTGGATGCGTTGACGGCAGCCTTGACCGATGCCGCTGCCGTGGCCCTGCGGTGACGCGCCTGGATAAGTTCTGAGCATGAACCCCAACACCGTCGTTAAAACCTCGTTCAAGCAGCAAATGCTCAAGGCCCGCGAAGAGGCCATTATTCAAACCGTGAATCGGCTGCTGGCTGAAAAAGGCTTTGAAGCCATGACGGTCGATGAGGTGGCGCTCCAGGTGGGTATTGCCAAAGCCAGCCTCTATAAACACTTTGCCAGCAAGGAAGACCTGGCGGCGGCGGCGATGGTGCGGGTGATGCGCCGGGCGCGGGATTTCATCAGTACGCTGCCGGAGCAAGCGCCGCCGCTGGACAAGCTGCGTGCCGTGGTGCGCTGGACGCTGGAAGTCAAGCTCGCGGGCGATATGCCGTCCTTGCCCAGCCGGAACTCCACGCTGCGTGCCACGCTGATTGGCAACAAAGACTACATGGAGGGTTGGATGGCGGTGAGCGAGCGCCTGGGCGCATGGATTGAGGCTGCGCAAGCCGCCGGGGCACTCAACCCGGCGCTGCCTGCGATTGCCATTTTGTATACCTTCGTTGCCCGCGCCTGCGATCCGGTGCTGGAGTTTCTGAAGATGGGTGGCCTGTACCAGGATGAGCAAATTGTGACCCTGGTGCTCAGCACCTGCTTTGAGGGTCTAAATGCCCGCTAGCCCTCGTCCAATAAGCCTGGATAGCTACTAAAAGAATAGCTGTCTGCAGCCTGCGCCTTGCGCGGCTCAACGCACCAGCAGCACCGGCACCTTGCAATGTGCCAGCACCTCGGTGGCCACCGAGCCCATCACCAGGTTGACCAGTGTGCCGTGGCCATGTGAGCCCATGATGATCAAGTCAAACTTGCCGCGTTCGGCGAACTGGGCAACGCTCTCGCCCGCATGGCCGATCTTCCAGTCGCTCTTGGCGTCAATGCCATGGCGCAGCAAAAACTTGGCCACGGGTGCGAGCACCCTCTCGGCTTCGTCCGCATAGTATTTATCCATGACTTGCTTGCCCACGGCGGCGCGTGCACGTGCCGGTATTCCCGGCTGAACGGTGAGCACGAAGTACTCGTTGCCCGGGCTAAATGTCTCATCATGCGTGGTCAGGTAAGCCAGCATCTTCTTGGTGTAGGCACTGCCGTCGACGGCGAGAAGAATTTTCATGAGGGTGCTCCGTTGGTAAGCGCTCCAGTGTACTCAAGGGCGGGGGCGCGCATCTGTCAAATATCAAGAAGCAGCAGGAGTCGGCTGGCAGCAAAAGCCTCCATCGACCGACCTAAAACCGGGCATCAAGCCATTTTTTAAGTTCAGCATAAACGGGCGCGGCGTCGAGCTCGTTGAAGATTTCGTGGTACAGCGCCTCGAAGCAATGGGCGCTGAGCACCGTCTTGGGCGCCGCTGCGGCAAAGGCCCGACTGCCGGCCGGGTTGACCAATCGGTCAGCCCCGGCATACAGCAACAGCGTGGGCACGGACCAACTGGCTGCCTGCGCCAGCGTGGCCGCTCCGCCATCGGCAATGAAGCGGGCCAAGCGAGCCGATACCCGGTCGTGCACCAGCTTGTCGGCACGGTAAGCCGCTACCACGGCGGGATCGTGCGAAATGAGCGAGGCATCGAGTCCATTGCCGATGCGCAAATTGGGTGCGATTTTGGGCAGCACGGCCAGCAGCAGTTTCTGAATCGCATTCAGGCCGGGATCGAGTGCCGGCGAGGACAAAACCAGCGCCTGCACCGGACGCAGGCCCAGGGCCACAAAGCGTGCGGCCACCAAGCCGCCCAAGCTGTGACCGAGCAGAATCAGCGGCGTGTGCGGGCCCATGCGGGAGCGCGTGCTGTCCACAATGTCGGCCAGATCGTCCAACAAACGGGTGTCGGTGGGCAGGCCCCCGCGTGGCCCGCCTGACTCGCCATGGCCATATTGGTCATAGCCGCGCACCGCAAAGCCCCAGTCGTTGAGCTGACCGGCCAGGTGGTCATAGCGCCCGGCATGTTCTCCCAAGCCATGCACCAGCAAGACCACGCCGCGCAAGACCTGGTGCGATGCCAGAGGCCAGTCCTGTACCGCCAGGTTGTCGCCATCCAGAGCGACAAAAGTAGAAAGTGTGCTGTCGGTCATCACGGCACCTGGGCGATCACCTGCGCCACGGCGGCGGTCAACTTCTTGGCATAGGGCACATGCAAGAACTCATTGGGCCCGTGCGCATTGCTCTTGGGGCCGAGCACACCGCAGACCATCATCTGCGCTTTCGGGAAGCCGGTGGACAGCATGCTCATGAGCGGAATGGTGCCGCCCTGGCCGATGTAGCCGCAGGGTGCGCCAAAGTAGTCTTGTGAGGCCGCGTTCAACGCCTGCTCAAACCACGAGGCGGTGCTGGGGGCGTTCCAACCGGTGGCGTGGGAGTCGGGTACAAAACTCACCCGCGCTTGATAAGGGGCGTTGTCTTCCAGCAGCGCTTTGAGCTGTTGCACGGCTTGACCTGCTTCCACCAGCGGTGGCAGGCGCAGGCTGAGCTTGAAGGCAGTGAAGGGGCGCAGCACGTTGCCCGCGCTTTTCAGATCGGGCAGACCCTCTGCGCCCGTGATGCTTAACGTGGGGGTCCAGGTGCGACTCAGCAGCGCTTGCAGCGGGTCGGTGGTGGTGGGCAGCATGGTCTGGCTGGCGCCGCCGCAATCCGCGTGCGCCCAGGGGAAGCGCTTGTAGAGCTCCTCGCCCAAAATGGCGGCGGTCGCCTGGGCTTGGCGCAAGCGCTCAAAGGGCACCTCGCAGTGAAACTGCGCGGGCAGCAGGCGGCCGGTCGCACTGTCTTCAAGCCGGTCCAGCAGGTGGCGCAAGATGCGAAAACTCGAGGGCACCAAGCCGCTGGCATCGCCCGAATGCACGCCCTCGGTCAACACCTCAACCTTGAGCGTGCCGCTGGCCATGCCGCGCAGGCTGTTGGTCAGCCAGAGCTGGTCGTAATTGCCCGCGCCCGAGTCCAGACAGATCACCAGCGCCACGTCGCCCATCCGCGAGCGCAGCGCGTCGATGTAGGGCGGCAAATCATAGGAACCGCTTTCTTCGCAGGTTTCGATCAGGCCGACGATGCGTGGGTGCGCCACTTGCTGGCTCTTGAGCGCCTGGACGGCGGTGATGGCGGCATAGGTGGCGTACCCATCGTCGGCACCGCCACGGCCATAGAGTTTGCCGTCTTCATATTTGGGGCTCCACGGTCCGAGGTCGCTACGCCAGCCGGTGACCTCGGGCTGCTTGTCCAGGTGGCCGTACATCAACACCGTCTGGTTTGAGGCCGCCTGATTGGCGCTGCCGGTGGACGCCGCCACTTCAAAAAACAGCACCGGCGTGCGACCGGGCAGGCGGATGATTTCCAGTGTCAAGCCTGCCACCTTTTGTGCCTCGACCCAGCTCGCGGCATTGCGCACCACGGTGTCGATAAAGCCGTGCTGTACCCAGTCGGCATCAAACATGGGCGACTTGGCGGGGATGGCGATGTACTCGCTGAGCTGGGCCACGAGGTCGTCGTCCCAAGCCCGACTGATCTGGTTCAGCGCTTGGGTGGCGTTCAAAGCCGAGGCCGGGATGCGTACATTCATACAAAATTCCTTGCGTGGTTTGTCAACGATGGCCATGATCATGCCACGGCGCGTCGCTATCTGAATGTGCCCAGCACGCCTGGGGAAGCTAGCCGCGCAGCTTCATGGCCACATCGCCTTCGGCAGGCTGGCAGTGGTTTCAAGCGCCTTTCAGCGTTGGGTAATCGGTATAGCCCTTGGCGCCGCCGCCGTAGAAGGTGTCGCTATCCCATTTATTGAACGGGCCGCCCACGCGCAGACGTTTGACCAGGTCCGGGTTGGCAATGAAGAGGCGGCCAAAGGCCACCAGGTCAGCACCGCCGGTAATGGCGGCTTGCGCCAGTTCTTTGTCCAGGCCGTTGTTGACCATCCAGGCGCCTTTGCCACCGGCGGCCCGGTAGGCCCGGCGCAAACCGGTGTAGTCGAACGGGCGGTCAGGCAGCTCGCGGGCGCCTCCGGTGGCGCCTTCAATGATGTGCACGTAAGCCAGTTTGAACGCGGCAAGTTCGCGCACCACGTGGTCAAACAAAGGTTGCGGATCGGGGTCGAAGGCATCGTTGGCCGGGGTCACGGGCGACAAGCGAATGCCGACTCGACCGGCGCCCACGGCAGCGGTCACGGCCTGCACCACTTCGAGCAACAGGCGGGCGCGGTTTTCGATGCTGCCACCGTAGTCGTCACGGCGCAGGTTGGAGCCTCCCTTGAGAAACTGGTCCAGCAAATAGCCGTTGGCGGCGTGAATCTCGACCCCGTCAAAGCCCGCGGTCTGCACCGCATTGCGGGCTGCCGCCTGGTAGGTGTGCACGATGTCAGGCAACTCATAGGCCTGCAGCGCACGCGGCTCCGACGTGTCCACAAAGCTTGGCACGCCGTCTTTGAGCAACACGGTCTTGGTTTTGGCGGCTATGGCCGACGGCGCCACCGGCTGGCCGCCCTCAGGCTGCAGGCTGGTGTGCGAGACCCGGCCCACATGCCAGAGCTGCACTACGATCTTGCCGCCTGCAGCGTGCACGCTGTGGGTGATGTGCTTCCAGCCTTCGAGTTGCTCCGAGCCATACAAGCCGGGCACGTCGGCATAGCCCTGGCCCTGATGGCTGATGGCGGTGGCCTCGGTGATGAGCAGGCCGGCGCTGGCGCGCTGGGTGTAGTACTCGGCCATCAGTGGTGTGGGCACGGCATTGGGCGCGCGGTTGCGCGTCAGCGGTGCCATCACGATGCGGTTGGCAAGCGTCAGGTCGCCGGCATGGACCGGGTCAAACAGGGTGGTAGTGCGGTTTGGCATATAAAGCAGTCATGGTTGGCGGGTTAAGTGAAGTAGCTGGGGACAAAGGCGCGAAATCAAAGGGGCCCACAAGCACGCCCCTATCTCGACAGCTTGTAGACCGAGGTTCCGGCCAGCAGATTGGGCAGCCGGCGCACGACTTTGGCGTTCTGAAGGCCAAAGCTATCGAGCACGGTCAGGCCATTGCGGCCGGCCAGAATGCCCAAATCAGCATGGGTGCCAACGCGAATATTGGGCGTGTCAAACCACTGGTAGGGCAAGCGGCGTGTCACCGGCATGCGCCCGGCCAAAATGCTCAGGCGGTTCGGCCAGTGCGCAAAATTTGGGAAAGCCACAACGCCGAAGCGCCCGACACGCACCGTCTCGCGCAGCATCACCTCGGCATTGCGCAGGTGTTGCAAGGTGTCGATTTGCAGCACCACGTCAAACGAGGCATCTTCAAACATCGACAGGCCCTCATCCAGATTGAGTTGGATCACATTGACCCCGCGCTTGACGCAGGCCAGCACATTGGCATCGTCAATCTCGATGCCGTAGCCGCTGCAGCCGCGGGTCTGCTGCAAGTGTGCCAGCATGGCGCCGTCACCGCAACCCAGATCCAGCACGCGGGCGCCTTCCGGCACCAGCCGCGCCAGCACATCCATGGTGTGGGGGTCGCTCATATTGCTTCCTCAATACTATCAAAATAAGAGCGAATAACGCTTGTATAATGGGGGTCATCGAGCAAAAAGGCATCATGACCATGCGGCGCGTCGATTTCGGCGTAGCTCACGTCGCGCCGGTTATGCAGCAGCGCCTTGACGATCTCGCGGCTGCGCTTGGGCGCAAAGCGCCAGTCGGTGCTAAAGCTCACCAGCAGAAATTTGCAGCTGGCGCGCGCCAACGCGTGGCTCAGGTCGCCGCCATAGGTGCGGGCCGGGTCAAAATAGTCCAGCGCGCGCGTGATCAGCAAGTAGGTGTTGGCGTCAAAGTACTCGGCAAACTTGTCACCCTGGTAACGCAGATAGCTCTCAATCTGGAATTCAGCCTCCAGCGTGCTGAAAAGGTAATCGTCCTGCGCCCCCCCTTTACCAGCGGCAATCAATTGGCGGCCAAACTTCTCGTTCATGACGTCATCACTCAAGTAAGTGATGTGGCCAATCATGCGGGCAATGCGCAGACCGCGCTTGGGCACGGTGCCATGCTCGTAAAAGTGCCCCCGATGAAAGTCAGGGTCGGTCGCGATGGCCCGGCGCGCCACTTCGTTAAAGGCGATGTTCTCGGCCGTCAGGTTCGGTGCGCTGGCAATCACCACCGCGTGGCGAACGCGCTCTGGATACTGTAGCGTCCAGCTCAGTGCCTGCATGCCGCCCAGGCTGCCACCCATCACGGCGGCGAGCGTCTGGATGCCCATGGCATCCAGCAAGCGGGCCTGCGCATTGACCCAGTCTTCGACCGTGACCACCGGAAAATCCGCGCCATAGACACGCCCGGTGTCGGGGTTGATGTGCATCGGGCCGGTCGAGCCAAAGCAGGAGCCCAGGTTGTTGACGCCGATGACAAAGAATTTGTCCGTGTCAAGCGGCTTGCCGGGGCCGATCATGTTGTCCCACCAGCCCTCGGATTTGTCCTGGCCGGCGTACACACCCGCCACATGGTGCGAGGCGTTCAGGGCGTGGCAGACCAGCACGGCGTTGGACTTGTCGGCGTTGAGTTCGCCGTAGGTCTCAAAACTCAGCGCGTAGCCGCGCAGAGAGGCGCCACTTTGCAAGGGCAAGACAGTATCGAACTGCATGGACTGTGGGGTAGCGATCATTTTCATCAGTTGGGGGAGCCCTGGTTCGCGTCGTTTAACTTCGGACGGTCCTGCATCTTAATCAGTTGGGGACAGAGCTGGCTTAGCGGCTGCCAATTGTTGTCGTACCCATTGCCGGACCTCGGCATAAGGGTGGTTTTCCAGCGCAGCGAAACCAGCCATGCTGCGCGCCTTGAGCTGGGTCAAGAGCGGCGCGGTCACGCCGCACAGGAAACGCGTCAGACTGTCGGCACTCATCGGGCGGGCTGTCAGCGCCTGGTGGCGGGCCATCAAGTCGCCACACAAGGCCCGAAAGTTTTGTCCGGCTAGCGCTGCCCGTGGCGCGGGTGCTGGCAAGTGCGCCACCTGGCCGCGGCAGACCGAGCAATGCCCGCATTGCAGCGGCGCTGCGCTGTCACCAAAGTAAGCGGCGAGGTGTTGGCTCAGGCATTGCTCGCTGGCAAAAAAATCCAGCGTGGCGTGGATGCGTGCAATTTCACTGAGCTCCTTGGCCTGAAAATAGGCCGCCAGCTCAAGGCTTAACGTTTGCGCATCAAAACCCGGCGCCAGCACCGCATAGACCTCGGTCATTTGTTTGGCCTC
>Ga0209123_1000807_pt1 | contig 36118 bp, 29 predicted proteins | sample BarGraIncu00431A_FD_184500 | JGI IMG/M metagenome (GOLD analysis project Ga0209123, IMG submission 184500) | Arctic peat soil microbial communities from Barrow, Alaska, USA - Barrow Graham LP Incubations 004-31A (SPAdes) (version 2) | ecosystem: Environmental > Terrestrial > Soil > Wetlands >... | reverse complement strand
AGATGATGTCCATGTAAAACACTCCAGATACCTCCGGCTAAAACCCCGGATGGTGACACACTGGGGTGGAAACTATTGGACGCTGTTTCCACCCCTAATCTGGAAAGTATTGCACGCTGTTTGACAATTGGATCAGCGTGGCGTGCCGAATTGCTGCGTCCAGTACACACCCATCTTGCTGTTGCGATTGAACGCGAAGGCGACACCCATTTCGGTAAACGCCGGATTCATTAGGTTAGCGCAATGCTCCGGGCTATTTATCCAGCCCGCCACCGCATCCTCGGGGTTCATTTGTCCGGCGGCGATGTTTTCGCCAATAACTCTATATTTGTAGCCCACACGCTCGACACGTTGCGTTAAGGAGGAGCCGTCGCGGCTATTGTGACTCACATAGTCGAAGCGTGCCATGTCCTCGGAATGTAGATGCGAAACGTCGGCTAGCGAATCGTTCCATCGTACCGGCCGCGCTGCATTGAAAGCCTTATTGCCGCAGTTTCGCCGCATTGCGCGAGTTTGGTTGACCAGGTCGAGCACGCGTTGCCCTGCGGACTGCTCATCCATATCCATCGATAGTGCAAATGGCAAAGCCATTACTATCCAGACCTGCCTTGCATCCACGTAAATACCAACCTCTGTCATTGCGGCATTCTGCAACTTCTGGCAGTAGTTTTTTTTTGCCAGTATCCCTGCTAGCTGTGAGTCAATACCATTCCCGCGGAACGTTAGAGCGTTGACACGTGCCGCCATATACCCGGCTGCCTTCAGGCTTTGCTCCAGTTGATTTCCTCGCGCAAGATCTCTGGCCACGCGTTCCAGTGCGGCCAGTGGTTTCAGCGGTGCCAATTGTTTCGCATTGCCGCAATTACCCTTGCCGTCGCGCAGCAAATTGATCGTAGTATAAAGATTGCTTGCCACCACATCGAAAAAAACGACAAGCAACAATAGGCAGGAAAGAATACGAAGGCGCATAACATTGTGCATCAGATAAAAATAAAGTCCAGTAAGGTATTGATTGGCATATACAGTAAAATCCAATTATTGACGGGGCGGATTCAACCGGTCAATGCAACACACGCACTAAATCGAGCTGCTGGTTTTTCATATTCTAATGTTTTACGAGGTCTTCTATGTAACTGGCTCAACTATTTCGGGAAGGGTCAAATCGCCAGTTTCTGAATGCGGGAGGGGTAGGTGGATACTAAGTTAACAACGCTGAGAAAGTTGGCTAACAGGCTGCTATTACAATTGTTTATCACCATAATACGAAGTGAACACTTCGCGCATTGATCTGATTTCCGGTAGTACATAGACAATGCCATTTGTGCGTTTAAAAACGGGACTCACAACTTTTTCGTAGAATTTCACAGGAACATTGATACATCCATAGGAAATACGCCTGTCTTGCGGCGTTGGACTTGCCAAGCGCTGCGCGCGGCGCTCCTTGATGTTGGTTGTTATGACCCGATGTAGAGAAATTGCGGCATCGTAGTCGATCCAGAGAATTTCTTGTTTGTGGAGATTACGACCTAGCGAAGCCACAAAGCGACCCGCCGGAGTGGTGCGTTCTTCGGGTCGAATGCTCGACAACTTTCGGCTACCTATTCCAGGAATGCTATCGTCGCCCTGCGCCAAGCCAAGTAGCGCGGGAGCAGCTCCGCGTAATTTCCCTTCTGCATTAAATACAAACACTTTGGCATCTTTCTTGTCAATAATCATGAACGGCATATTCTGATTATCGCCTGAACCGACTACCCAGTTTGCGGCCTGCTGCGTGTCCATTGAGGCACTCTCCACATTAAACATTACCTTTGATAGACGAGATGTCTTCGCGAGCTCCGGTTTTGCCGTGGATAGGGGCATAATGTCTTCATGCGCAGACAATGTGCCATTTGTGTTGGCTATTTGTGGCGTGGCATCCGCCGCTAACGCTTGATAGGATCCCATGCTCGCGAACAAAATGCCAAAAGAGACTGCCCTTGCCACAATTGCAGCAATCAAACGCATTTTGTCTAAACGGCTTTTAAACTGCACCGATAACGAAATGTTCAACATGATTCTTTGTTCTCTTGTTGCCATACGTTTGCCTTGCTGCAGGACAGCGCGCCCGCCGATTATGGGCGAAAAACATTCTCTAACCTTTGAAAAAAATCCCAGCAGAAAGACAGTGATTGGCGGGAACGCCAATCACTGTAATCGGCCTTGATGTTTATGTCATTAGCAGCTTCGCATCTCCAGTTTTAATTGCGGTCTTGTTTTTGAATGTATTTGGGTGCCACATACTCAGTAGGCTGCACAACAGGAACGATTGGCGGTGCCAAGGTCTGCAGTTCAGGTGGTGTTTCAGTCAGAAATGCAATCGACGGCAGTATTGTGCCGGGTGGAAGAACCGCATAGGGTGGGAATACAGTCGGCCTGACTACTGGCGGTACTACTGGCGGTACTTCTGGCGGTACTTCTGGCGGTACTTCTGGCGGTACTTCTGGTGGTACTACTGGCGGTACTTCTGGTGGTACTACTGGCGGTACTTCTGGTGGTACTTCTGGTGGTACTACTGGCGGTACTTCTGGTGGTACTACTGCCGCGATGATATTCCCGCTTGTCCTTTGAACGAAAGGCGTGCAGCAAGAAATCGGAAGGGCAAAGTTAGCGACGTTTGCACCAGCAAGGGTAAAGCCGGTAAACGTGACTGGCGTCGTCCCTAAGGTGGCCGTGGAATCGAAATTGCCAGTACCAATAACATCCAGGTTCACACCGCCAGGGAGAACGCTGGCGGCGTCAGCCTTCAACAATCCTGTGAAGGCTGCCGTGGTGGAGCCGCCTTGGGTCTGGTCCACTACTTCGGGAAACACCAGCCTCTTTACAGTCAGTGGGGTGCCCGCGGTGAATTTACTCGTAAAATCTGTCACTGGCACCGTGTATGAGAGCGGATTGTAAATAATCCTGACTGGTGCGGCCGTGCCCGTCGCATCCCCTTGGGTAACGGTAATGGTGCCGCCGGGCGGGGCAATTATCACCGCGCCGCCGCCACCGACAAGCCCCGGTCCAGTAGCAGCGGTGCCGGCGATCAGTGACATGCCTTGTCTCACGCCGAGGCTCGCGAGGGACTCGGTGGCAACAACGGTGCCTCTGGTCAGCGTCATGGCCGCACTCACGTTTACATCTTTTCCAGCACACAATGTAATGTTTCCATCAGTCGTGGTCATGGCAGCGGCAGCATTGACATTGACATTGTTTCCGGCGGCCAATAAAACGCTTCCATTGGTTGTTGTGATAGCCGCATTCACATTGACGTCACGGCCACAACATGCCACCACGTTTCCATGGGTGGCGGTAATTGCCGCATTCACGTTCACGTCCCGGGTAGCGTTCAATGTCAGAGTTGTCGGACTCGAAGAAGCCGTCCAGCTGACTGCTTGATTTACATAGATATCGCCGTTACCTGTTGTTGCTGTATAAAGACTTCTTACCGGCGGAGTTCCTGCTACCGTAGCATCGGGACCGGTTGCGGTACTGATGACGACACTGTTAGTGACTAGCAGGGCAGAAAGATCTGCACCTGAGATATTATCTGTGGCGCCACTACCGACGGTGAAGTCCAGCGGGTCGATCAGAAGGGTACCGGTCAGCCCCATGGGTGCGGCGGTGGTGACTTTGGCGTCATTCGCAATTTTCACCGTCGCAGCAGATGCTTCAATAAAACCACCATTACCGCCGTTGGGGGCGCTGGCGTCCAACGTACCACCTACGTTCACAGTGCCAGTTTGCATGTCACCCAGCAACTTGATTGAGCCGTTGTGGTTCTCGATGGTCTGCGCCTGAATCACGCCGGTGTTGTTCACTGCGCTCTGCAATAGATTTCCCGCTGCCCGTGCAGTTAAAAGCACTTGTCCACCATCGGCCTGGATCAGGCCTCCGTTTTGTACCAGCGTCTTGACAGCGCCCTGGTTCACGGTGACATTAAGCAAGCCATCACCGGCCACGTCAAGGGTCACCGCGTTGCCTGCCGCGAGCGCCACCGTACCCAGTTTGGCCGAAATCACACCTTCGTTGCTGATGTTGGCACCCAGCAGAGCGACATAGCCGCCATCAGCGTGAATCGATCCCTGATTGAGTATCGTACCGCCGGTACCGGAAAATATGTAGTTACCGGCCATAAAGTTGGTGTTGCTGATGTTGAGCGTAGACGCAACCAGTCCGCCCACATTCACTTGTGCGCCCTTGGCGAACAGGATGCCGTTCGGGTTCACCAAGAACACTTTGCCATTGGCCGACAGATTGCCCAGGATGCTCGAAGGATCTGAACCCAGCACCCGGTTAAGGGTCACCGAACTGCTGTTGGGCTGCACAAACTGCACAGCCTGCCCAGATCCGATGTTGAAGCCTTGCCAGTTGATCACGGCATTTGGCGTGGACTGGTTGATCGTCATTTGACCCGCGCCGCTGCTGATGGCGGCACCACCTGCCGACACGACTCCGCCCACAGGTAGCGCATAAACAACCCCGCCGAATGCCATGAGCAGGGAAACGACTATGGCTTTCAGGGCAAAGCGCGAACTAGCACTTACGCCGTTGGTGCATGACGAGGTTTTTTTGCCAGCGCTTTTGGTGATTTCGGAAACGGCTACAAAATTGCCGGTCTTGTCGCTCCAGATAGATCGGTAGATGCGGTTCATATTGTTTCTCCATTATTCCAAAAATACTTGATGGGTATGCATTCGATTACGTTCAGAATGCGCCGAAATATTTCACACCCTGTATCCAGAATCGGCCAGATGAGTATGGCGGTAACGTCGCTACTTCATTACCTAACCTGTGGGCGTAGTACGCCCTGACCATATAATTGTTTGGCTCGGACCAGTTTAGACCTACCCCAGCACCACTCAAGGTTCTGTGGTTTTCCCCCGACCCAGGCCAAGGATTCTTGTTGATCATGACGCTACCGGTGTCGACAAAACCAATCAACTGCAACTGTCCAGGCATGTGGTCGTAAAGCTTAGGTAGTTGCATTCTGGCTTCCAGATTCAATACATACCCTTGATCTGCATAGGCTTCACCTTCCGGATAGGCGCGCACGGCATACATGCCGCCCAGCTCCATTTTTTCCGAAACATCGAGATTTTTTGATGCCACCTGTCCGTTAATAGCGGCAGAAAGTGATATCGAATCGGTCACCCGTTGCAGGCGCGAGGCACTGAAGCTAAGCTTGTTGAAGTGACCGTTGCTTTGAGCGGTCGAAGCATCAATGACCCTTGCTGACGGAGTTTCTATATCGAGTCTGCCTGCATGCAAGGTGGCCGAATAAGCGCTCACGCCGCCGCCGCCAATATTGTCGCGATGGTTACCATAAAGACTAGCCATCAGCACCTGTGACTTCTTGTCTGTGGTCGACGGGATCGCATCCCAATTATCTTGAAACTTCTTTGCATCAAAAGCGAGCCCGGCATAGAGATTGGTATTGCGCGACCTGATCAATGGATAGATGCCATAAATGCTGGCAATGTCTGCTGTGCCGTTTGCCTGAAGGTATTCAAATTCGTGTCCCAGTTTGTATTCCAGGTGACTGTAGGCGACACCGGCCGTTGCTTTACCAAATGGCATCTGGTACGACGCGCGTGCATAATTCATTCCCTCACCTGAGGTCAGGACGCGCAACGAAGCGACATCGCCCTGACCAGCCGGGTTGTTAAGGTTAACTGTCGCACCTATGCGGTTCCTGCCGGTATAGTAGTTCCCAGCGTTGTCTGCATCGACGCTCCCTGTAATGCGCTGCCCTGGCGTAACGTCAACGATCAGGTCGGACGCTCCCACGGAGGCCCCTGGTACCAGGGTTGATTTAACTTTTACGCCGGAAAGGTCTGAAAGTAATAGTAGACGACTCTCAAGCGGGGCAGATTCGATAAAATCACCACTGTTCAAGCCACCAAGAATACGGTTTGCCTGACTGTCAGAGAGATTGGTTTGGTTGCGTATGGTGATCTTGCCATATTTGCCATCAATCACTGCAATCGTTATAACTCCGTCCCTGATATCCTGCGCTGGCAGGTAGGCTTGGGCAACGAAGAACCCATTTCGATGATAATAGTTAGCAATTCTTGATGCCATGCCGCGCAGATCGGACAGGTTCAGTTCGCTTCCAGGCTTGAATCCAGTGACAGCGAGCAGGTCAGCTTCTGAATACGCCTGTGCACCTGTTATTTTCAACTGCTTGACAATGATTTTTACATTGTCAGACCCCTGAATGATCGGCGCATCGGTTTGACGAAATTCGACCTTCGGTACCTCTTTTTGCGGGATTGGGGCTGGTGGAATCTGATGTATCTGACTGCCTGCGCTCGGAAGTTCAACGGCGAAGACGCCTTGGCTTAATGCCAATAAAGCGAATGGCAAATATTTGTTTTTTATTTTTAACATGCTTTCCTCTCCAAGATAGCTTGAGTGTGATTAATATTTTGACAAGTTGCACGATGGCACTACATCTGGTCTGTTCGCTAGCGCACATAACAAAGTCCTACGCAGTCAATCCTGTTTTTTTGTCGCTTGTTGTATTAAGCGGCATCCGGCGGCGTTCCGTCAAGCAACTGATGCGCCCGTTGTGGTTAAAAATGCCACAAATTGATATATATCATGCTGGGCGTTGCCGTTGTGTGAGGGCACTACCTGTTTGATCCGGATTTCTGCAACATCGCTCTGGTTGGGAGAAAGGCGTGGTCGAGAAGAATATGCACAACAGTCGCAGACGCATCTGGCTGGAAGCGCAGAGCCGCTGGTTTGGCTCTTTCGCCGAACTCATTACTTGGTTGGGAGAAAGGTGCAAATCGTTATGAGTACCCTGATGCGAATCATCGCGGTTTTAGTGTCACATTCGAACTGCTCGAAATACGGCTTTTCAAATGCTACTACTGATACTAAGACAAGTATTAGTGGCATGTAAGTGAAAAAAATCCCTGTTAGAAGAGAAATCTAAATAATGTGCAGTAAAATTTTAGGTTCGATTTTATTTAAGGAAATAGAAAATGCAGAATTTTCAGTTTGTAATTATTGGTGAAGAGTTTGGTGACCCTATCGGTGGAGAGCGGTGGGTTAAGATTTCTAGCGACGAGGCGCAACTGGTTTCCAACCCGGATATAGTAGAAGTCTTTGATCGACAAGACCTTACAGAGTAATGACGGCAAGCTGAGTCAGTAGCACTGTCCACCGCTAACAGGGATTTGAAATGCCTAACGCATTGATGACATCAAGAGATAACTTGATCAGGAATTTGGTAAGTTATGACCTTGAGTATTTTGTAGAGTTCATCCGAACCTCGGAGGCAGCAAAGATCGCCTTAGCCACCATGATGATGGAGGGGTTCATCGGTTACAACAACTGGTCGCAGGAGGAACTGCACAGTGAGTGCGTCCGCAGAGAGTTGCTATAAGCAATTTTCTCCCTGGCTTCGTGTGTCAGTTTTTGGGTTTGTAAATCATTTACTACGTATGGATCTGCCACTGTTGTGCCTAATATTTCAAAACCACATACGCTGAAATAAACCATCCCGGTTTAGAAGCAAATGTTTGAGCGCGGCAGCGGCATGTAAGGAAACCAGCGCAACAAGAACCCACACCAGCGATGAGTGGATGGAAAAAATTGCTCTGCGATGTCATGGTTTGGGGTTGCCCATGCTGGTAAATGCAACCCAAAAAATACGACGCCGATTTTACCGTAGGAGGCGCCTAAAGAACCTATTGTCGGGGTCGGTGGCTTGACGGCCTTGACCCATTTATACAAGCTTTGAGGAGGGTGTGCCGGATTTTGTGTAAACGGGTTTTCGTTTAGACCGGAGTCATCCTTTCTTCAAACTGGATCGTGAAGCGATTGAATACCCCTTGCCTGACGGCTTCAGTTCGAAACTCTTCTGCAAATCGACCTCGTGCCATGCATGACTCCATTTAGTTTAATTAAACTATACCGGTGTCCACCAGAGTGCGGGAAGTCCAACCGTCAACAAGCAAGCCAAAGAATACAAGTTCCGGCACAGTTGAATCTGTGTGTGGGATTGTTGTGGATATTCTATCAATGATCATTTTCTGCCGATCCACAACATACTGCTTGCAGATGATGGGCGTATTGTTATTGAGGTGTTAGCGTAAAGTGATCCGCATCATATATGGGCAATCGCATTAACGCCCACACAAGGTCTTGCGCGCGGAATGAAGGTAGAATACACCGGTGGGCTTCATCCGAGCCCGACACAGACATATTTCAACTCCGTATATTCGTCCATTCCATACTGTGAACCTTCCCTGCCAAGCCCGGACTGTTTGATCCCGCCAAACGGAGCTTCTGCCATGGAAATCAGCCCAGTATTGACACCAACTATGCCGTATTCAAGCCGTTCGGCAACTCGCCAGCTACGATCCATGTTTTGGGTGTAAAAATAGGATGCCAAACCATACTCGGTGTCATTGGCCATGCTAATCACATCTTCGTCATTATCAAATGGAATTAATGGTGCTACTGGGCCAAACGTTTCCTCACGCGCAACTTGCATCTGGTTGTTTACTTCCGTCAGGATAGTCGGCTCAAAGAAATTACCTTCAAGATGGTTGCCACCGATCACGACCTTCGCTCCATGTTTTACTGCGTCTGCAATGTGCTCTTTCACCTTGTTGACTGCCTTGTCGTCAATTAGTGGCCCAACATCCACACCCGCATCCAGACCATTCCCTACGATCAAGGAACGGACACGCGCGACTAATTTCTTGCAATACTGCTCGTAAATGTTCCGGTGGACATAGATTCGGTTCGCACAAACACAGGTTTGACCATTATTGCGAAACTTTGCCACCATAGCCCCTTCGACTGCAGCGTCGAGGTCGGCATCTTCGAAGACTATGAACGGCGCATTGCCGCCCAGTTCCAAAGATATCTTTTTGATGGTGTCCGCGCACTGGTGCATGAGTTTGCGACCAACTTCAGTAGAACCTGTAAAGCTAATTGCTCGAACCACCGGACTTGCAGTGAGCACCCCGGCGATTTCCCCGGCATCTCCCGTGACGATATTGATAACGCCATGTGGAATGCCAGCTCTTTCGGCCAGCACCGCCATGGCCAAAGCGGAATACGGCGTTTGTGCAGCAGGTTTGACGACCATGGTGCAACCGGCAGCAAGGGCCGGGCCTAGCTTGCGAGCCAGCATGGCATTTGGGAAATTCCACGGTGTTATGGCTGCGCACACCCCTATTGCTTGACGCAATACCACGATGCGTTTGTCCTGTTGCGGGCTCGGTATGATGTCGCCATTGTTGCGACGTACTTGCTCTGAAAACCACTCGATGAAGCTGGCTCCATAAGCTATCTCGCTTCTGGATTCTGCAAGCGGCTTGCCCTGCTCCAGTGTCATGATACGTGCTAGATCATCCTGAGCTTGCGTCATCAACTCATACCACCGACGCAACAGCACCGACCGTTCTTTCGCGCTCTTCGCAGACCATTCCGGGAATGCCCTGGATGCTGCATCTATTGCCAGGGTCGTTTCTGCTGCGCCAAGTTTCGGTATAGTGCCAACCTTTGCGCCTGTAGCAGGATTGAATACCTCAATAGTTTGCCCGTTCAACGCAGACAACCATTTGCCATCAATCACGCAATGCTGTACGAAAAGCTGGGGATCAGTGAGCTTTATCATGCTGTGCCGCAATAGAATTATGAGTTTTCGTGTCCATGCAGAATCCGGTCTGGAATTTTTAGTGTATTTGCTGAATGGGATTTGATATCTGGTTGGAACTCTTAAATAATCATGCGCTGCGGCGTTTGAGTTGCGCTTTCAATTCGGCGATTTCATCCAGCAGGTCAAGCGCCAGTGCAACCCCAGGTGGATTTATTTCGAGATCGCGCGTCAGTCGTAATGCTAGTCGAGCACGACTCAACTCGGCTCCCCCAAAGCGCCAATCTTGTGGTTGTTCTCCGCTCGGCTCCAGTAAGCCTTCGAGTACCCAGACTGTAATTTGTTCTTGCTGTGCGTCGCAAGCATGGCACAACTCAACCAGTGTCAGTTCCACTTCTTCTTCAACCACCTGACTTTGGAGATAGGTCGCAATCGTTCGATTCATGAGGAATATCCTTGCAAATGGGCGCGCGGATTAAAATCAAAGGCTTTTGCCATCTCTTGATAGGCTTCCTTGTCACGTTCGTTATTTGCGGGTGGTAGCGAGATGACTAGCACCGCATACAAATCACCGGGCGGGTTGCCAGGAATCCCTTTGCCTTTCAATCGCAGTTTGCGCCCGGGCGTTGATCCTGGCGGAATGGTCAGATGTACTGAACCTTCTGGGGTCGGTGAGGTGATACTGCTACCAAGTGCGGCTTCCCACGGAGCCAGCGGCAAATCAAAATATACATCACGCCCATCCACACGATAGTGTAGGTGAGGGCGAAATACGATCTCCAGATACAAGTCGCCAGCGGCTCCCTGGCTAAGGCCCGGCCCACCCTGCCCACTTAGGCGCAAATGTTGACCTTCTCGAACCCCTTTGGGAATGTGGATATCGAGGGTGCGTTCCTGAGTGGTGACGTGTCCCTTGCTGTCCATCACTGGCATGCGCAGTGAGATGCTGCGCTGCGCCCCATGGTAGGCATCTTTCAGATCAATTTCAACCTTGGCATGGTGATCCTGTCCTTTTGAATGCCTAGTTTGTTGCTGCGCTTTCCCATGTCCGGTTTTGCGCCCAAAAAGTGCTTCAAAAAAATCGCTGTAATCCGCTCCTTCACCAGTCCGAGTATCGTTGCCACTGAATTCAAAATTGGCATCCCAGTTTGGTGGGGGTTGGAATTCCTGACCATTTTGCCACTGGTTGCCAACTTGATCGTAAGCGGCGCGAGTTTCAGGTTCTTTTAGAACATTGTAGGCTTCGCCCATTTCCTTGAAATGCGCTTCTGCTTCGGGTTCTTTGCTGACGTCAGGGTGATATTTTCTCGCCAGTTTGCGGTACGCCTTTTTGATTTCATCTTGCGTCGCTGTACGCGGTACACCAAGTGTGGTGTAGTAGTCTTTGAATTTCATAAATAAAATCTCCCTATTGCAGGATTAAGAGAATTAATTAGGCTCACCTGCAATTTGAGTATGTGCATGCTGCACTGTATACCTGCTTATCACTCAGTTTTCTGTTCACTAAGAAATGGATAGTCGATGTAACCTTTTGCGCCACCGCCATAAAATGTATCGGCATCAGGTTTATTCAGGGGCGCGGCAATTCTAAGGCGTTCAACTAGATCAGGATTGGAAATAAATGGACGTCCAAATGCGATCAAATCAGCCGACCCCTGTCGGCGTGCCGTCAAAGCCAATTCACGATCATATCCATTGTTAGCAATATAAATACCATTAAACATGCGCCTTAAAGTCTGCAGGTCAAAGCCGTTTTCGACTTCACGGGACCCACCTGTAGCGCCTTCAATCACATGCAGATACAACAGGCTAAACTTGTTCAGTTGCTCAACGACGTAGGTGAAGAGTTTGGCGGGGTCACTATCTGAAATATCGTTGGCTGGACTGATAGGAGATAAGCGTACCCCAACGAGATTTGCGCCCCAAACGGAGATAACAGCAGTCGTGACTTCCATCAAGAGCCTGGTACGATTTTCCAATGAACCACCATAAGCGTCGGTTCGATGATTGGTGCCATCGCGCAAGAATTGGTCTATCAAATAACCGTTGGCCGCATGGATCTCAACACCATCAAAGCCGGCATCCAGCGCATATTGCGAGGCCACACGGTACTGTTCGATAATGCCAGGGATTTCGGCCATATCCAATGCTCGCGGCGTGACAAATGGTTTAAAACCTTCTTCAGTGAAGGCTTCCCCTGTTGGTTTGATCGCTGATGGTGCAACAGGCAACGCACCGTTAGGTTGTAGCGCAGGATGAGAGATGCGGCCGACATGCCATAGTTGTAAAAAGATGCGGCCGCCTGCTTGATGCACTGCCTCTGTGATGGACTTCCATCCATCAACTTGCGCTGAGTTATAAATGCCTGGAGTAAAAGCATAACCTTTGCCTTGTGGTGATATCTGTGTGGCTTCAGCAATGATCAAACCTGCGGTCGCGCGCTGTCGATAATACTCAGCGGCTAGCAAGCTAGGTATGTCGCCTTTTTGTGCGCGACTACGCGTGAGTGGCGCCATCGCAATTCGGTTCGACAGTTTGTAGGGGCCGAATTGAACGGGTTGAAATAAATCTGACAGGTCTTTGGTCTGTGTATTTGAGCTGGACATGATTTCCCTTAAATATTACGGATTGGCGCAAAGCTGTGCCAATCCAAATTTTGGCAGATTGGCTTCATCCACTTGGGCGCGCATGAGGCAAACGGCGGCATTGACCATATTCGCATCTTATTCTATTGCGAGTGAACTCATGTTTATGTAGGACCAGTTCCGCTTGTTTATCAAGTATGCAACTCGTTCAAATTTAGCTGTTGATCAAGGTCAAGGTAAGGTGCGAGGTTATTGCAGTTTCTGCTGGCGCTGATACTCGCGCCGTTTCATGTCTAGGTAGCTGGCACGACCAATTTCGCGCAACTGTTGGGGATATATCTCAGTGGATGTAAACCAGTTTTGCAGGCGTTTTTCGAGTTGTTCTTTCGGTGTTGTGGATAACGCACCGAGGTATGCTTCGATAGCAAGGTAATAACGCATGGTGTTGCGTTCCACTACCCCACGTACTCCGCCAATATAGTCAGGGGACCCGCTGGATGGATCACCTGTATTAGTGAACCCAACCTTGCCACTTCCTGCAGTTGCCAGATAAGCTTGCATGGCAATCTGTCCAACATAATCGTAGGCGTAAGAATAGGTAAGGTGCAGGAATGTCTTGCCACCTGGAACGGATACAGCTTCCAAGTGTATGCGGTAGTCGCTCGTTCCCATTGGGCCTGATGTTGCGTTTAGCCCAATGTTGAAATACTCACGCGTTGAAGTAGCAACTTTGTACGTAAATTCAAGAGAATAAGCTTCGTCGAGCGGGTGATAGATTTTCTTACCGATGCTGACCGCGAGGATGCTGTTGGCATTGTTTGTGGACGCATGGCAATATTTTTTATTGATGTGCAAGATCAACACCTCGCACCAATGATCTGGATTGTTAAGTGCTTTATTGACTGTGGAAAAGGGGTAATTTACCAATGCATAGATGTCCCCTTTTAAATGGTCGGAGGATTCAACGGAATTGAGATATAGCGGCCGCTTAAATTGATTGTTTCTGAGAAGCGGGTTCAATTCTATATATTTGGCACGCAGCGCTTCCGCAGAATTCATGCCACTCCCAACAGCATTGGCAGAGCCAATTCCTAATAACATCACGCAGGTGAGAAAGCTTGATGTTATTAAATGCAATGGATTGATTTTAAACATATTTATCATCACTGTATGTCTTAGATTGTTCAATAATATATAGATTTTGTGACTCTGTCTGTTTGCTAACGCACGTACAAGAAAACCAAATGGTTCGTTGAGTTCAGCATGTTTGTTGCTAACTAACAATTAATGGTTTATGTGGTTAACATGAGCTATGGGAGTCGCGATTTACTTACCATATATAAGCAAATTACAAGCTATAGCGCTAGCTTGCACTGACGGATGCGCGCACGCTTTTGGGGGAGCGCTGTTTACACGCACAAAGATGAAGGTCTAGGCGAGGTCTAGGAAATCATGCAGAGCAAGAGGGGAATCAGCAAGGAAAGTAAGCCGCCTTGAGCATCAAGTAAGTGGGGGGCCGTCACGTAGAAATTCTCGACCAAACATCGCCTGCCGGTTTCTCAGCGGCTCTTGCATCGCATGGTAGTGATCAAGCCAGACTTTTCCGACTGCGACTAGGTGCGTGGATTGGGTGGTGGCCGGATTGGCGATGGCATCAGCTAATTCTGCAGCAGGGTAGGTGAGTGACTTGCTCCCTTCATGGCTGAGCCAAACCGGATAGGAGCCTTCCTTGATAAACATATCAAGCGCGGCAGATACCGCTGGCGTATCGAATGCCGAAGGATCACTTAGTGTCATGCAGACGATGTACGCATTCTCAAAAACATACCTTGGCTCGTAGCTGACTTTCAAAGAAAAAAGTACGCCGGATTTATCGGGGCGCAAGTTAGGTGGCATGGCGTCGATACGTCGCCACAGACAATGCCATGTTCGGCATACGCTAGGGCGCGTTTGATAAATGCTGCATCCACTATGGTTGACGCAGTTTTCACACAGTATGTCTGCAGGTTTTTTTAGCTCTGGTGCATTGATCGATAAATATTTGCAGCAAACCTTGCACTCTCCACACTGTCGTTCTGCAACCAGTGAGAAATACAGGTCTGAACCGGATACGGGGGGCATGTCACAACACTCCTTAAGCAGGAACTGCGTGAAAAATATGGGCTATATAAAGATGTGATTCTGGCGGGCAGAATTTTTTGCCGGGAAAACTTAATGGCAATTTGATAAATATAGCATCCTAGTGCGGTGGTGTCTGCAGCTTTTTTGTCTTGCTGCTATTCTTTGCGCAACAACATTTGAATGGAACGATTCATATGTCTACTCGTACTTTGAGCCTCGACGATACGATTTACCAGTACCTGCTGAACGTATCTTTGCGCGAGCATCCAGTGCAGGCAGAGTTGCGTGCGGCCAATTGCACACACCGTTACCGGAATATGCAGATTGCACCCGACCAGGCTCAATTTATGGCCTTGCTGGTCAAGTTGATCGGCGCACGCAAGACCATCGAGATCGGTGTTTTTACCGGCTACAGTACCTTGTCGGTTGCCTTGGCCTTGCCTGATGACGGCAAAATCATCGCGTGTGATATCAGCAAGGTGTTCACTGACGAGGCTTGGCAATATTGGACACGGGCAAATATAGCGAGCAAGATCGATTTACGCTTAGTGCCGGCGATCGACACGCTGGATGAACTGATAGCCGAAGGGCAGCAAGGGAAGTTTGACTTTGCCTTCATCGATGCCGACAAGGCTAGCCACGACGTCTATTACGAGCGTTGTTTGCAGTTGCTACGGCCTGGCGGGTTGATTGCGATTGATAATGCATTGTGGGGCGGCAGGGTGGTGCATCAGGCGGATGATGATGACGAGACCCTCGCTATACAGTGCTTGAATATCAAACTGCACGAAGACCAGCGTATTGATATCTCGCTGGTGCCTATCGGAGATGGATTGACTTTGGTGCGCAAGCGGGAGTGAGTCCATGCTGCATGCATCGTCAGTATATGCATGCTGGATAAACTGTTTAAAACCGGTTACATTGGGGTTTGTCGAGGCTTGCCGTTACGGATATTTATCATGATAAGAATGTCGATGCCTTTCCTGCTTGGCATAATGTCGGTTTCATCTGCCACAGCTGAAGTGTATAAATGGAAAGACCAGAACGGCAAAGTCCAGTATGGCGATGTCCCGACTTCAAATAAGGTCAAAAAGATCGATATCAGGCCTGCGATGAAAGGCACGGCCAAACCCGGTTCCAAGTGTCCCTATGTTAAGGACTGACAGGCTTATGTAACGACGATGGGGCGCTATGATGGCGCCCATTTTTTTGCTAAAGACACCTAGAAATGACTGCTAGCATGCTGTTTTACTTTCTTTGCGCCTCTGTCGCTTTGACGCTGTCACCTGGACCAGACAATATTTTTGTAATGACGCAAGGCATTACACGCGGCAGGAAACCTGCAATCATCGTCGCGCTTGGCATGTGCAGCGGCGTCAGCGTGCATACAACTATGGCTGCTTTCGGTATCTCGGCTATATTTTTTTCATCGATTGTCGCCTTCAATGTGCTTAAGTATGCCGGTGCTGCCTACTTGCTATACCTCGCGTATAAGACGCTGAGGGCGCGCTCGTCGGTTCACCTCGCTCCGGTAGAGTATCTGCCATCAGGCGCTCTGTTCAAGCGCGGTTTTGTCATGAATGTGCTGAACCCAAAGGTTGCGATGTTTTTTCTAGCATTTCTGCCGCAATTCGTGACACCCGGCAGCGAGCATATTCCGCTTCAAATGCTGTTGCTCGGCTTCGTTTTCATGTTGCAGGCCGTCGTCGTTCTCAGTCTGATCGCCTATTTTTCCGGTGGCATAGGCAGTTTTATGCTGGCGCGGCCAAAGGTGGCAAAGAATTTTGACTGGCTGACTGCCGGGGTTTTCGCATCGCTAGGTCTCAGGCTGGCGCTGGCTGAGCGGTGACATTAATTTTGCTTCATTTGCCATATTGATTAAATATCAATTTTTGTGGCATAGTCTATGAAATGGTATCTCTGCCTTGACGTTTCATCCTTGACTACTGCTGCCGTGAGCCCATCAATATGCCGTCAAAGATTGCTAAATTTGCCCTTATTATTGTCGCCGCTATCATCACAGCAATATTGATCGCGCGTTGCGCAAGAAAGCCGAAAGACCTCACTGTTGGCCCAAGTGTCACTGCGAGCGCGCCGGTCGCGGCAACGGAAGCCACCACTCTGTCTACGCAAGTCGATACGGTTTTGCAGGTTTTATCCTTTGGCGGAAAAGTTGGTTATCTCAACGACAAGAGCGACATCGCCATTCCGCTGCAATTTGAAGACGGCAAGAATTTCTCTGCTATCGGTTTGGCTGCAGTCAAACAAAATGGCAAGTGGGGTTACATCAATACCCAGGGTGTATTTGTCATTCCTCCGCAATTTGACGGTGCATCAGATTTTGCAGGGAACGGACTGGCGCCGGTGATGCAAAACGGCAAATGGGGTTACATCAATAAGGACGCAAAAATTGTCATTGTCCCCCAGTTTGAATTGGCTGCTCCTTTCGGGGGAGCTGATCTCGCGCAGATAAAGCAAAACGGCAAATGGGGTTACGTCAACAGCAAGGGCTTCCTCCTCATTTCTTCGCAGTATGATGAAACGCGTCCGTTTGTCGCGAGTGGCATGGCACGGATTCGACAACATGGTAAGTGGGGTTATATCAACAGTCAGGGCCAAACACCGATCCCACCGGAATTTGAGGATGCCGACGATTTTGAATCAAACGGTCTTGCACCGATCAAGAAAAACGGCAAATGGGGTTATGTTAACAACCTGGGGCGCATCATCATTCAGCCACAATTTGCCGAAGGCGGCGGCTTTTCCGAGAACGGGCTCAAGCGCTTCGAAAAATATGGCAAGTGGGGCTTTTTCAACACTAAAAAAGACACGGTCGTGCCGCCTATCTACGATGCTGCCGATGAATTTACCGCCAATGGACTGGCGCGTGTGAAGCAAGGCAGCAAGTGGGGCTACATCAATGGCAAAGGCGATTGGATTGCTAGCGTGACAATGCTGTGCGGTACGGAAGTGCTCAAGAATGCGGCGGGCGGTGTGATGCTGCCTGCCAATTTTATGAATACCTGCGAGAGTAAACCAGCAGACACACCAGCTGAACCTACTCCCGAGAAACAGGCAGAAACTCGCCAGTCTGAAGGCGCACGCGCTAGCTACACCATTCAATCAGAAAAAATTACAGGCGGTGGTGCTGGACAATCAGAATCGGTACATGAGTGGGTGGGAACATGTGGCAATGGCAGCAGCTTCACCGGCAAGCGCCCGATCAAGGACAGCAACTTCACCACCACTGGCCCGAAAGGCCCGGCAACCGCGAGCAGCCTCAGCGACTCAATCCGGCAAGCTTGTGGTGAGGTGGGGGCGTCTGAGGTAGCGCCTGCTCCTACCGCATCACCGAGCACATCGCCACCGACCGTTGAGCCGCCACAACCAACTAATAACGCGTCGCGTTATTAGTCGTGTCAAAAACCGCTTTTGGGGGCTTAAAAATTGTTAAAAATGCCATAAAATACCCATTTTTTTGAGCTTTAAATGCCATTTTTTGTTGGGGTATATGCCTTAATTTGGCGGAGAGCCACATAATACGGGCGGGAGGTTTAATACCCCTATGGGTATATGCCTATCAGGTGCTTGTCGTTACATGAAGGTGCTAAGCCTGGCCGGACTGCTTTCCAGTGATCGCCAGCGCGACAGCCTCTGCTACCTTGATGCCATCCACTGCTGAAGACAGGATGCCGCCCGCAAAACCCGCACCTTCGCCCGCAGGATACAGCCCTTGGACATTGATGCTTTGCAAATTATCGTCATTACGCTGGATGCGGATCGGCGACGAGGTGCGCGTTTCAACGCCAGTCAGTACGGCGTCGTTCATCGTAAAGCCCTTGATCTGCTTGGCGAATTCCGGCAAAGCTTCACGGATCGCGTCGATCGCATAATCGGGCAGGGCAGTGGCAAGGTCGCACAGATGTACCGCTGGCTTGTACGACGGTATCACCGTGCCGAATTCAGTCGAAGGCCGCCCAGCCAGGAAGTCGCCGACCAGTTGCCCCGGTGCATCATAAGTGCCGCCGCCGAGTTCAAACGCCCGTTCTTCAATTTTGCGCTGAAAGTCGATGCCTGCCAGCGGGTGCCCCGGATAATCTGCAGGGGAAATGCCGACCACGATCGCCGCATTGGCGTTACGTTCGTTGCGTGAATACTGGCTCATGCCGTTGGTAACGATGCGCCCCGGTTCCGATGCAGCGGCCACCACAGTACCGCCCGGACACATACAGAAACTGTACACGCTGCGACCATTCTTGCAGTGATGCACCAAGCTGTAGTCAGCGGCACCTAGGATCGGGTTGCCGGCGTTGGCACCCAAGCGGCAGCTGTCGATCATCGATTGCGGATGCTCAATGCGGAAACCGACTGAAAACGGCTTGGCTTCGATGGCGACGCCACGATCAAACAGCATCTGGAAGGTATCGCGTGCGCTGTGGCCGATAGCTAGTACGACATGGTTGGTGGCGATATGTTCGCCGTCTGCCAGTGTAATGCCGCGTACGCGACCATTCTCAATGGCGATATCGTTAAGCTTGCTCTGGAAACGGAATTCACCGCCCAAAGCTTCAATTTCGGTGCGCATCTGCTCGACCATCTTTACCAGGCGGAAGGTGCCGATATGCGGTTTGCTGACGAATAAAATTTCTTCCGGAGCGCCCGCTTTGACAAACTCAGCCAAAACCTTGCGGCCATAATGCTTTGGGTCTTTGATTTGCGTATATAGCTTGCCATCCGAAAATGTGCCGGCGCCGCCTTCGCCGAACTGCACATTCGACTCTGGGTCGAGCTTGCGCTGGCGCCAAAAGCCGAAGGTATCTACCGTGCGCTCGCGCACCTTCTTGCCACGTTCAAGGATGAGGGGCTTGAAGCCGCTTTGTGCCAGGATCAGCGCGGCAAACATGCCGCACGGACCAAAGCCAACCACAACCGGGCGCGATACAGAAGCGTCTGATGCTTGCGCAACGAAGTGATAACTGGTGTCCGGCGCTGGTTTGATATGTTGATGCCCCTGGAAACGCGCAAGCACGGCGGCATCGTCACTCGTTACTACGTCCAGCGTATAGGTAAACAGGATTGCGTTTTTCTTGCGCGCGTCAACGCCGCGGCGGAAGATGTTGATACTGACCAGTTCGTCAGGGGTAATCGCCAGCCGTTTCACGATGGCATTCGTGAGGGCGTCATCGGCGTGGTCGATGGGGAGCCGGATTTCGGTTAGTCGCAGCATGGAAGTGTCATTCGGTTTAATCTTAGGTGTCAGACCGGCATTTTACCCTCGCATTGAAAATATTAGCGGCAATTGCTGGAGTAAGATGCCTGATAACACGTAGCAATTCCAATATATTAATAAAATCATGCTCCTACAATCACTCCGAATGACTTTGCGCGACTGGCGCGCCGGCGAATTGCGCTTCCTGCTGGTCGCGCTGATTGTTGCCGTTGCAGCTTTGTCTTCGGTCGGCTTTTTTGTCGATCGCATGCGCGCAGGGCTAGAACGCGACGCGCACCAGTTGCTCGGTGCTGATTTAGTCATCCACGCAGATCAGCCAGTGAGCACTAATTGGCGCACTGAAGCACTACAGCGGGGGTTATCAGTTTCTGAAACCGTCACCTTCACCAGCATGGCGCTGGTAGACAGAGGGGCGCAATCCAAATCAAAACTGGTTTCGGTCAAGGCGGTTGCGACCGGCTATCCGTTGCGCGGCAATCTCAGGATCGCATCTGAGCCGGATAACGATGGCGCGTTGACGCGTGATATTCCAGCAGCAGGAACCGTCTGGATCGACCAAAATTTATTGAATGGCTTGAGTGTGAAGCAGGGCGATAAGCTCCGACTGGGCGAGAGCACTTTTACCATCGCGAAAATCATCGTAGTTGAGCCGGATCGCGGCGCTGCATTCATGAACTTTGCGCCGCGTGTGATGCTGTCAATGCCGGACTTGGCTGCAACGGGGCTGGTTCAGCCTGGTTCCCGCATGACTTATCGCTTACTGGTAGCGGGCAACCCTGAAACCACCAGCGCATTTGAAAAATGGGTGAACCAGCAAACAAAAACCGCCAATCTCAAGGGAGTGCGTATCGAGTCGCTGGAATCCGGCCGCCCTGAAATGAAGGCCACCCAAGAGCGTGGCGAACGTTTTCTTTCGCTGGTTGGTCTGCTGTCTGCCATGCTGGCTGCGGTGGCCATTGCGATGGCAGCACGACGCTTCATGCTACGTCATCTGGATGCGTGTGCTATGTTGCGCTGTCTCGGCTTGACGCAAAACCAGGTGACTGCGTTGTATCTGATCGAGTTTCTCGTAATCGGCTTGATGGGCAGCGCGTTGGGGGCGCTACTAGGCTACGCGGCGCACTTTGTACTGCTGGATGGGTTAGCGCGACTGGTTTTCAAGGAAATGCCTCCCGCCACATTTTTGCCTGCGTTGCAAGGCGTGGCGACTGGTTTATTGCTGCTGATCGGGTTTGCACTGCCTCCCATATTGCAATTACGTAATGTGCCGCACAATCGAGTGATCCGGCGAGAGCGAGATGCGCCCAAGCCACTTGTGCTGGCGACTTACGGTGCTGGTCTGTGTGCATTTGTCCTGCTATTGCTCTGGCAGGCAGGGGATAGGCAGCTAGGCTTGATCACGGCAGCGGGTTTTGTCGGTGGTATCAGCGTCTTTACCCTGGTCGGCTGGTTGAGTCTTAAATCTGTGCACACCTTGCGTGGCATGATCAATGTGCCCAGCTGGAATTTTGCGCTCACGTCGCTGCAGCGACGGCCTGGTGCGAGCCTGGTGCAGATTGTTGCGCTGGCAATGGGGTTGATGGCACTGCTGTTATTAACGGTGACCCGCGCCGACCTGATGGACGCATGGCGCCAAGCGACACCACTGGATGCCCCCAATCGTTTTGTTGTCAATATTCAACCTGACCAGAAAACCGAGATAGAAACGCGCCTGACGCAAAATGGTATCAAGCAACCCTTGTTGTATCCGATGATCCGTGGGCGATTGATCGAAGTGAATGGCAAGCCTATCGACGAGGGAAATTACACAGAAGACCGTGCAAGACGCTTGGTCAGTCGCGAATTCAACCTGTCCACCATGAATGATCTTCCACAGCACAACCAAATTACTGCCGGCAAGTGGTACACAGATACTTTGCCCGAAGCGTCGGTTGAGGAAGGTTTGGCAAAAACCCTGAACCTGAAATTGGGCGATCGCCTTGTTTTTGATGTCGCAGGTCAAACTGTCGAGTCCACCGTCACGAGCTTACGGCGGCTGGAGTGGGGGTCGATGCGCGTAAATTTCTTTGTCATCATCAATCCTAAAGCTGTGGCTGACATGCCGCAGACATGGATCACGGCATATCATCTTTCGGCGAAACAGGCTGGACTCGACAACACACTGCCGAGAGACTTCCCCAATTTGACCATAGTCGATATGGGCAGCATCATCCGGCAAATTCAGGATGTGCTGGATCAAGTTGTTGCCGCAGTTGAGTTTTTGTTCTTGTTTACGCTCGCATCAGGTTTGCTGGTGCTATATGCCGCGCTGCTCGGGTCGCAGGATGAACGCATGCGAGAATCCGGACTGTTGCGCGCGTTAGGTGCCACACGCAATCAATTGCGTCAGGCACAGTGGGTCGAGTTGTCGCTGGTCGGCGGGCTGGCAGGTATGTTGGCTGCGTCAGGCGCCGCTGCCATTGGCTGGGTGCTGGCAACGAGGGTCTTTGAGTTCCCCTGGAGTTTCAGTCCGACCGTGTGGGTCGCCGGATTTGCCGCAGGAGTTGTATGCGCGATTATAGGCGGCTGGATCGGGTTGCGCAGGGTGCTCAATCAACCGCCGATGCAGACCCTGCGTGAGGGGTGAGTGGTATTCAATCGATCAAGCATGCCAACGCCTTCATGCATGCTTTGTACTGGTGAAGGCGGGGACAAGGAAAACAGGCTATCCTTCTCGCTGATTTTCTTACTGACTCGACATAAATATGAATGAAAATACTCCACAGCAAGCAAGCCATTACGAACTGATGGGTGGTGAGGTTGGCGTCCGTGCACTGGTAGACAGGTTCTACGATCTGATGGATCAGGATCCTGAGTATTCTCCGATCCGAAAAATGCATCCACCATCTCTGGCGGAGGCGCGCAATAAGTTATTTTGGTTTTTATCCGGCTGGATGGGTGGTCCAGATCTGTATGTCGAGCGCTTCGGACATCCACGCATGCGCATGCGCCACATGGGATTTGCCATAGGAAACGCTGAGAGAGATCACTGGCTCAATTGTATGCGGCGTGCCTTGAAGGATGCTGACATTGACGATCAAATGAAGCAACAACTAATGCAGACATTCGGGAAAATTGCCGATGCCGTACGTAATCAGCCAGATTAAATGGTTTTAAATGCGACATGAAATGACGCGTACTGCGAGATAATGCAGGCATACTCATCACTCCATCAACCACGACATCATGAACCAGATCGAGTTTTTTATTTTGCTGTTTGCTATCGCAATTGTCGCTGCGCTGCTGCTCGCATTGCTGCTCCGCCGTCGATCGCTGGATGTGTCGCAATTGCTTCTACAGTTGCAGCAAACCAGCGAGCGCACTGAGCGTGAGTTGCGAGGGGAGGTGCAAACCAGCGCGCAAGGGACCCGGCAGGAATTGGGTGCCAATTTTGCACAGTTTCAGCAATCCTTGGCTGCGCAAATGACGAGTGTTGCAACTATCCAGAACACGCAAATCGAATCATTTTCGCAGCAACTGGTCAAACTTAACGAAAACAATGCACTGCAATTGGAGAGCATGCGGCTGGCGATGACACAGCAGGCGCAAGCAGCGCGTGAAGAGCAGTCGGTCAGCCTTAAACGTTTTGGCGATACCTTGAACCAGACCTTATCGACATTAACTGAATCCAACGCAATGCGAATGGCCGAAGTGCGCGCAACACTGGAAGAAAAGATTCAAGCGCTGCAAACGGACAATGCCGCCAAGCTGGAGGAGATGCGCAAAACGGTAGACGAGAAATTACATGCGACGCTGGAGCAGCGGCTGGGTGAATCATTCAAGCTGGTTTCAGATCGTCTTGAAAAAGTGCATCAGGGCTTGGGAGAAATGCAGCAGCTTGCGATCGGCGTTGGTGACCTGAAGCGGGTATTGACCAATGTTAAAACACGCGGCACCTGGGGCGAAGTGCAGCTTGAAATGTTGCTGGAACAGGTGCTAACACCAGAGCAATATGCAAAAAATGTTGAAACTATCCCAAGTTCGGGGGCACGGGTTGAATTCGCGATTAAACTGCCTGGCAAGACGGATGACCGAAATCCGGTTTGGTTGCCGATTGATGCAAAATTCCCAAAAGAACAATATGAACGGTTGGCAGAGGCAGCCGATCGGGCAGACGCGGATGGCGTTGCAATAGCAGGGCGAGAGCTTGAGCGCGCTGTGCGACTAGAAGCCAAAACCATTGCCGAGAAATATCTGTCGCCACCTCTGACCACCGATTTTGCTATCCTGTTTTTGCCGACAGAGGGTTTGTACGCAGAGGTAATGCGACGGCCTGGGCTGGCGGATGACCTGCAGCGCACGCATCGCGTCAGTATTGCCGGACCATCCACCTTATCGGCCTTGTTGAACAGCTTGCAAATGGGATTCCGTACACTGGCGTTGGAAAAGCGATCGTCCGAAGTCTGGCAGGTATTGGGGGCGGTCAAAACAGAATTCGGCAAATTTGGTGAAGTGCTTGCCAGCACCAAGACAGCACTTGAGCGTGCGGCTAAAAATATTGAAGGTGCCGAAATGCGAACTCGCCAGATGACACGCAAACTAAAGTCGGTTGAGGCGCTTCCAAAAGAGGCGGCGGAGCAGCTTCTTGGGATGGAGAGCGTGTCCATGGAAAACGATGACACGATTTAAGGCAAGCCTTAATCCGCGTTGCTTTTGGTAAACTTTTTCTTTATCATCTCGCTTTGCGTTTTTCTAGCGCGTAATTTCAGAGAAAAGCATTATGATTGGGAAGGAAAGCGCGAAGCACAAATAGCGCATGACTTGTTATTGCAAGAATCAACCTGCGATTGGCTCGCTTCTTTACCTGCCAACATTCGCCCAACTAATCTTGCCAAGCAATTTCCTTGCGTTGCCAATAAGATCGCCAGCGTATGGGCACGCCCGCTTGCGTGTGACAAGGTTATGGAAGAGTTGATGCTAGACCATCGAGGAAAACGCACTGGTTTTCCGGTGGAAGTTGGCGCCGAGATTGCCATCTTGATGGATTATTACAATAAGGAAGTTTACGTGCTCAAGCACGACGTATGGTCGCTTGCCTGATTCAAAACTGCTGGCAACTACACCAGCCCATCGAATAGCATAACCTCTACCAGATCACCAGCTTTCACACTGCCTTGCTCATGCCCGAGTACCAGCATGCAATCAGCCTCCGACATTGAACGCAGAACACCGGAACCTTGCGCTCCTGTGATGCGTACCTGTAATTCTCCGGCTGCATTGCGGGACAATATTCCGCGTTGGTACTCGGTACGCCCAGCTTTTTTCCGTATGTCGGATTGTGACTTTACCGGCACCAGCGGCAGGGGATGTGCCTCCGCACCCATCAGATACAGCAGGGCTTCCCGCACAAAGAAATAGAAGGTAACCATCACTGCCACCGGATTACCTGGCAAGCCGAACAGGAAAGCGCTTTTATTGTTCGAGTTGATACGCCCAAATGCCATCGGGCGTCCAGGACGCATGCCTATCTTCCAGAAGGTCATATCACCGAGCTCCGCCATGATCTGCTTGGTATAGTCAGCAGCACCGACGGATACGCCGCCAGAAGTAATGATGACGTCGGCATTTTCACAAGCGCTGCGGAAGGCAGCTTCAAGCAGGGTAGGCTCATCCCTGACAACCCCCATGTCGATTAGCTCGCATCCGAGCCGTGTCAGCATGCCATACAGTGTGTATCGATTGCTGTCATAAACACAGCCTGCTTCTAATGTTTCGCCAACCGATCGCAGTTCGTCGCCAGTCGAGAAGAATGCGACGCGCAGTCGGCGCTGCATAGGTACTTCGGCAATACCAAGAGAGGCAATTAGCCCTAAGTCTGCCGGGCGCAAGACGCGGCCTTTATGCAAGGCAGCTTGTCCGCTTGCGAGGTCCTCACCTTTCAGGCGGCGGTTATCGCCAGCTCGTACTACACCATCAGGGATGGTGATGCTGGATTCTGATGCGTCTGTCACAAATTCTTGAGGAATGACGGCGTCGCAGCCAATGGGCATCACAGCACCCGTCATGATACGCACGCATTCGCCGCTGCTAACTGTGTCTGAGATACCGCTGCCAGCCATTGAGGTGCCAATTACTTTTAGCGTCACTGGCACATTTTCTGACAAATCGGCACTGCGTAATGCATAGCCATCCATGGCCGAGTTGTCATGACCGGGAACATTGATAGGTGAAATAATGTCCGCAGCAAGTACACGGTTTAAAGCACTACGGATCGCGATTTTCTCCACGGCATGAAGTGGCTTGAGAAATGCGTGAATAATCTGCTGCGCTTGCGCAACGGGGAGCGCATCCGGGTCGTAATCGGATAGGCAGCTGACTATGTCGGTGAGGGAGCGTGTAGGCATAGGATTTCCGATTGAATGAGCAGGCATGACTGAATGCTTTATTTTTCTTCGAATTGGTGCAATTCTTCCAGCGTATTGATATTGCGAAAAGCGGCTTCATCTTTAAAAGTCACCTCTGCGACTTTTAAGGCTGCATACCAGCCATCTATCCTTCGTTTTCCGCTAGCCAGATAGCTGTTGAGCTGAGGTAGCAAGGATGTTTTCATTAAACAAAAAACAGGATGCGGCTGGCGGGTTGTGCCTGCACCGGTAACCGCAACAGCAAGATCAGCCCCTTCTGCAGCTAGAGCACTACTCAAGGATGCTACTAAATCTTCTGGTAAAAATGGGCTGTCACAAGGAGCTGTAACCAGATAGGGCGTCTCGCAGTGCTGCATGCCGGTTTGTAATCCTGCAAGTGGTCCTGCAAATCCTGACAAATCATCAGGCCATACAGGGACGCAAAAATTCTCGTAGCTTTCTAGGTTCTGATTCGCGTTAATAATCAGCTTGCCTACTTGCGGGGAGAGTCGCTGTATCACACGAGATACCATCGGTTCGCCGTCGAAAGGCTGCAAACCTTTGTCCACATTGCCCATGCGGGAGCCACGTCCTCCCGCGAGGATGAGGCCAGTAATGTTTTTTTTGTCTAGCATGATGCCGTTTGCCTTTGGGCTGGTATCTGATAGGTAGAAGGCTTGTCCGCTATCAACCTCCGATATAGGACATTTCCACTTTTTTAGCGGGACGATTTGTGTTTTCTCGACGTAACTCTGAATAGCGATCATCCCGCGCACGCCACAGGTGGGCAAGAGCAGTTGCAACCTCATCATCCGAGTTTTCTGCGCGTATTAATGCGCGTAAATCATGACCTTGCGTCGCGAACAGGCAGGTGTATAGTTTGCCTTCCGTCGAAATTCTGGCTCGGGAACAATCACGACAGAATGCTTGCGTGACACTGGCAATCACACCTATCTCGCCGTCACCATCCCGATATCGCCAGCGCTCTGCTGTTTCACCTGTGTAATTTGGTGCGACTTCAACTACGGGCATTTCTTCATTCAGGAGGCGGATAATTTCAGAAGAGGGAACCACTTCGTCCATGTTCCAGTTATTGGAAGATCCGACATCCATGTATTCGATGAAGCGCAGAATGAATGGCTTGTCCTTGAAATAGCGTGCCATCGGCAGGATCTGCCCATCGTTGATACCACGTTTCACGACCATGTTGATTTTGATGTGGTCAAACCCGGTTTTATGCGCGACTTCAATGCCATTCAGTACATCTGCCACCGGAAAATCAACGTCATTCATTTTCCTGAAAATAGTGCCATCGAGTGCGTCCAGCGAAACAGTGACACGATTCAGCCCAGCATCACGCAATGCTTGCGCTTTTTTTGCGAGCAGAGACCCGTTGGTGGTGAGTGTCAGATCGAGATCCCTACCGTCGGGCGTTTTAATCGCACTCAACATGCCAATCAATCTTTCGATATCCTTGCGTAATAATGGCTCACCGCCGGTCAAGCGTAGTTTTTCAACACCATGTGAAACAAAAATCCGGGCAAGCCGAGTGATTTCCTCGAAGGAAAGCAAGGATGCATGCGGCTGGAAAACAAAATCCTTGCCGAAGACACTTTTCGGCATGCAATACACACACCGGAAATTACAGCGGTCGGTAACGGAAATGCGGAGGTCGCGCAAAGGCCTACCTAACGCATCAACAACGGTGCCCGTTGGTGTTTCTAGCATGGATGGAATTGCCGGCACCGTGTTTGGATAGCGGTAACTGGCAATGGGTATAATCTTCTTTGTCATAGAAAACACGATAGCACAAAGCCAGAAATCGCACAGACCGTGCTTATTTCTCGTATATCGCTCATGGCATCAAAATTATTGCAAAAATGTAATGAAAAAAACATTAAAGGGGAGCCTAAGCCCCCCCCCCACTTTAATTAGCGTCGTGAACTATATTAGTCGCGGCGAGTGTCTACCTGGACCAAAGGTTCTGGCGACAATTGCGGTACAGCTTTTCGTGCACGTCCCAGTCGCGGGGATGCCTCTAGGCTTTGATTTTCTTGTTGAGCGGCACGCAACTTTTCGGGATCGGTAGCAGCAAGTGTCAGTCCGGCCGATGTGAGCATCTCGTGAATGTTCACAGTTGCCGTTACTGGTGCAGGCGTAGAGACAATTTCATCAACAACTTTTGAGCTTGTTTCGACAACTGGTGCAGCAACGATTTCAGGTATTGGCGTTGGCGTTACTTCCGACTTGGAAATGTCGACCACAGCTGATGGCGTTACTAAGGGTACGACAGAGTTCTCGGCAACGGATGTCGCATGCGTTGGGAGTTCTTCGGTCGTCCAGCAGAATGGCGCTTCCTGTACTTGTTCCGTGCTCGTAGAGTGAACTGGAATCGCAACTACGGGCGCAACAGCAGCTTGTGCAATCACCGCCGTCTCAGCTGACAGAACTGCTTCCGCAAACGTTGTGCTCGTCGTTGCTGGAGCTTGAGTGGCTGGCTGAGCTATTGGCGCTGGAGCAGCTTGCACTGCGTCAACAATGGGTTCTTGAGCGAACTCATTGCCAGCAGATGAAGTTAGCTCATCGCTAGATTCGCCTGCTTCAGCTTTGTCACCATCGGTGCGATCGCGACGATTGCGATTGCGACCACCACGGCGGCGGCGGCGGCGCGGCTCTTCACCTTGTTCACCAACTACCGATACTTCCTCAGATGACTGCAATATTTCATCGCCGTTGGCAGGCGTAACATTTACAGCTGCAACTGCTGCTGTCAGCTTAAGCTCATCAACCTTTGCCTCTGCAGATAATGTTTCTTTACGCTCATCACGTTGGCGATCATTGCGGCCGCCTTCGCGTGGTTGACGCGGTGCACGAGGCTGACGCGTAGTTCCGGACTCAGCAGCAGCTACTTGAGGTTTCTTCTCTTGATCTTCGCGCGCTGGGCGGGTGCCGTCGCGCTCTTCGCGATCCCTGCCGCCACGGCGATTTCTGCCGCGATTGCGGTTGGAGCGTGAGTCTGCGCCTTGATGCGATCTCGATTCTTTGGCAGGAGCGGTAGGCGCAACAGCTTCAGCTGGTTTTGTTCGGAAGAACCCGAAAAGCTTGCTAAAGAAACCTTCACCAGAAGATTCTTCCAATGCTGGCTTGGACGCTGTGGCAGACGTGCGGTCAACCAATGGCGCTGGTTCCCCTGGGGTAATGCCTTTCACAACTGCTTCCTGCTTTGGCTTCACATTCTCTTTTTGACGTTTACTAAAGCTTTCGTCAGTATCGGCCAACTCGGCTAAAGCGTAACTGGCTTGGCTTTCTTCAAGGCGTGGATCATCGTGCTTGATGCGTTCCAGCTTGTAGTGCGGCGTTTCCAGGTGCTTGTTCGGAATAACGATAATCCGTACATTGTGACGTGTCTCAATCTTCAACACTTCACCACGTTTTTCATTCAACAGGAAGGAGGCAACATCGACCGGCATCTGAGCATGGATCATGGCCGAATTTTCCTTCATGGCCTCTTCCTGGATAATGCGCAGCACTTGCAGTGCCGAGGATTCCGTGTCGCGAATATGGCCAGTTCCGTTGCATCGTGGGCAGGTGACGTGGCTACCTTCTGACAGAGAAGGACGTAAGCGTTGACGCGAAAGCTCCATGAGACCAAAGCGGGAAATCTTGCCCATCTGTACGCGCGCACGGTCATGGTGTAGCGCATCTTTTAGGCGATTTTCAACATCACGCTGATTTCTGGCATTTTCCATGTCGATAAAATCGATCACGATCAATCCACCAAGATCGCGCAATCGCAATTGACGCGCAACTTCTTCGGCCGCTTCACAGTTAGTATTGAAAGCAGTTGTTTCAATGTCGGACCCGCGCGTGGAACGCGCAGAGTTGACGTCGACTGAAACCAATGCCTCAGTGTGATCGATTACAATCGCGCCACCTGAAGGCAGCGGCACAGTGCGCGAATAGGCGGTTTCAATTTGGTGTTCGATCTGGAAGCGTGAGAACAGAGGCACTTCGTCGTTGTAGCGCTTGACACGATGCACCATGTCCGGCATCACATGACTCATGAATTGCCGTGCTTGTTCGTAAATTTCGTCAGTGTCGACCAAAATTTCGCCGATATCAGGCTGGAAATAGTCGCGTATAGCGCGGATGACCAGTGATGATTCATGGTAAATCAGGAAAGCGCCCGCAGCAGATTGCCCTGCGCCTTCGATCGCCCGCCAGAGTTGCATCAGGTAATTCAAATCCCATTGCAGTTCTTCGACGTTGCGGCCAATGCCTGCAGTACGTGCAATCACTGACATGCCTGGCGGCAGGTCAAGTTGGTCCATTGCCTCGCGCAGATCTTGGCGATCCTCACCTTCGATTCGACGCGATACACCGCCGCCGCGAGGATTGTTAGGCATCAACACCAGATAGCGTCCAGCCAGCGAGATCATGGTGGTGAGAGCAGCACCCTTATTGCCTCGCTCTTCTTTTTCTACCTGTACGGTAAGTTCCTGACCTTCACGCAGCGCATTCTTGATGGAGGCGGTGCGGACATCTACGCCTTCCTTGAAAAAGGATCGGGCGACTTCTTTGAAAGGCAGAAAACCGTGACGGTCTTCGCCATAGTTGACGAAACAGGCTTCGAGCGATGGCTCAATGCGCGTAATGACTGCCTTATAGATATTGGATTTGTGCTGCTCACGTCCTACAGTTTCAATATCGATGTCGATCAGTTTTTGCCCATCAACAATGGCGACACGCAACTCTTCCTGTTGCGTCGCATTGAACAACATTCTTTTCATTTTTACACTCCTAGGCTGGAAAGCCTATTTCAAACCACTTTCAGCTAGTAGCGAAAGTGGCAAAGGTACATGGACGTACGCTTGGACGAAGTGTCTGGGAGGGAGGGAATTGCCTATCTGTGCGGCACAGCAACGAGTAAACGTGCTGGCACAACGTGGCGAGGATGAGAATGGCCTGGCAGCCGGACGAGACAATACCTGCATAGTGCAATTCGAATAATTCAATAAATGAAAAAATATTCACAAGCAAATCGCAGGTTAAATACACAAATAAACAGACGAAACAGAGTTCGACAGAAAAGCGGCCAGTTATCAAACACATCAACCAGCAAGCACGCCTTCGCAGGCAGTCTTGCCAGACTATATCCTTAAGATCCAAACAATTTTGTCCAGCATCCTTACGCATGATCCGGTTGCATCAGTGGAGCAACCTTGACCCGCGCCAGGATGGTGCGTACACAATTCCCCATCGAATTTGCATAATGGCGAGGCCGATGGGAACGCCCCACTGTAAAGATAATATTATATCGCTACAGACCGTTAGTTGAATTATACTTACGGCCTGTGAATTATATATTCAAAATGAAGGGCTTAGAGAGAATTTCTGTGAAAGATATTGAAAAGATCCCTTCCAACCGTCCGCACCATTCTCAGCCAGAAGCTCGTTTCGTAACGATTTCCGAAGATGATGCCGGTCAGAGGATAGACAATTTCCTGCTGCGCACCTGCAAAGGTGTGCCCAAAAGCCACATTTACCGTATCTTACGGTCTGGTGAGGTACGGGTCAACAAAGGACGCATAGACCAGAAATACCGACTGGTTGCTGGCGATGTGGTTCGAGTGCCTCCTATCAGAGTAGCCGAAAAAACAACACAATACGTACCGGGCGCAGAATTCACGGTTTTGTACGAAGACAGCCATCTACTCATAATTGACAAGCCAGCCGGCACAGCAGTTCATGGTGGGTCAGGTGTCAGCTATGGCGTAATTGAACAATTACGTTCAAATCGGCCTGACGCCAAATTCCTAGAGCTGGTGCATCGACTGGACCGGGAAACATCCGGTGTCCTTCTATTGGCCAAAAAACGCTCCGCATTAACAAACATGCATGAGCAAATGCGCGCAGGGACAGTAGACAAGCGGTATTTCACGCTTGTGCACGGGGAGTGGAAAAATGCGCGCCAGCACGTCAAATTGCCCCTGCACAAATATACTACCCCTGAAGGGGAGCGACGCGTGCGTGTGCAGTCGGGAGGAATGGAGTCGCATACGATTTTTAACCTTTTGCGCAAATTTGACAATTTTACTTTACTGGAAGCTGAACTTAAAACCGGACGCACCCACCAAATCAGGGTTCATCTGTCAGCTAGCGGATTCGTCATTGCCGGCGATGATAAATATGGTGATTTTGCTTTAAATCGTGAATTGCAGAAAGCTGGCCAAAGCCAACCAGCATTAAAACGAATGTTTTTGCACGCACACCAAATTACTTTCATTCATCCAGAAACGGGCAAACCCTTCACCATTCATGCACCATTGGCATCGGAATGCGACCGTTTTCTACAAAGCCTGACAGTTACGCCTGATCAAGCAGATAAATAAAACACCCTATTTAAACCTTGAACCAAGTGGAGTGGGCAGTGCAAGCTGCCTTAGAGAAATGGCAAATAAGCAATTTGATTTAATCGTATTCGATTGGGATGGCACCTTGATGGACAGTACGGCTGCTATTGTGAATTCCATCCAATCTGCAGCAAAAGACCTCAACTTGCCTGTGCCAGACAGAAAAGCGGCATCTTATGTAATCGGATTGGGATTGCGTGAAGCGATTGAAATGGTGTTGCCCGATTTGGACCCAATTTATTATCCACAAATGGCAGAGCGTTACCGTTACCATTATTTGAAGCAGGATAACAAACTGACACTATTTGACGGTGTTCGAGAAATGTTATCTGATTTATCGCAGCAGGGTTATTTTCTCGCGGTCGCAACAGGCAAAAGTAGGGTAGGGCTAAACAGGGTGCTGGAAGAATCAAAACTTGGAATGATTTTTGATGCCACACGCACTGCGGATGAAACAATTTCAAAGCCGCATCCAGCAATGCTCCAGGAGCTGACGCGGGAACTTGGACAGGACATGGCGCGCACGGTAATGATAGGCGACACCACACACGATCTGCAGATGGCAATCAATGCAGGTGCTGCGGGGATTGCAGTGCAATACGGCGCTCATCCAGTGCAAATATTGCAAACACTGAACCCACTGTATGCTGCGGAAACAGTTCCGCAACTACACGCATGGCTTCTAGATAATGCATGACGCGTAAAGCCAATCCCAATTGACCTGAGATACGATAAACATGAGCGATCAAAACAATACTCCTGATTTTCAGACTTCTGGCGCAGATCAGAAAGTTGGCGCAACAGAAAAAGATGCGGACAAGGCCAGTTGGGAGCGAGATACCCTAGAAAAACTGGTATTTGCGACGCTAAAAGAACAACGTGCACGTCGTCGTTGGGGGATCTTTTTTAAATGCATCACCTTGGCTATTATCATGTTTGCCATATGGCATGCGTTTGACTTGGGTGATAGTGATGGTGACAAGCCAGGACGGCATACTGCAGTGATTGAAATTGATGGCGTAATCGATTCAGGTCATAACAGCGCTGCAAAATCTGTCATGCCCGCATTACACAAAGCATTTGCCGACAAGGCATCGGTTGGCGTTATTTTGCGCATTAATAGTCCAGGCGGCAGCCCAGTACAGGCGGGCATGATCAATGATGAAATTGAGCGGCTCCGCAAGCAGTACCCCAAAAAACCCGTATACGTCGTTGTAAATGAAATGTGCGCATCGGGCGCCTACTATATAGCGGTAGCTGCTGACAAAATTTATGTGAACAAAGCCAGCATAGTTGGCTCAATCGGCGTGATGATCAATGGTTTTGGCTTTACCGGCACAATGGAGAAACTGGGTGTTGAGCGCCGTCTAATGACAGCCGGACAGAATAAGGGATTTATGGACCCATTTAGTCCGCAATCAGAAAAGCATAAAGCATATGCACAAACGATGCTAAATGAAATTCATCAACAATTTATTGAAGTCGTACGCAAAGGGCGTGGAAATCGTCTGAAAGAAACGCCTGATATGTTCTCGGGATTATTCTGGAGCGGAAGCAAAGCAGTTGAAATGGGTCTGGCGGATGACTTCGGTACGGTCGATTCAATTGCGCGCGATGTGCTCAAGGCCGAAGAATTGGTGGACTACACTGAGCATGAGAATCTTCGGGATAAGGTTCTGAAAAAATTTGGGGCCGCTGTCGGTGATGGCGCAGTCCAATCGGTATCAGGCTGGCTGGCACCAAGCTTTCGTTAATGGGGGCTTGTTATGGGCGAGAGCAACTGCCTCAATTTTTAATGCTGTTTCAGCATAAAGTAAATTCACATATCATTGCTGCAATCTATTGATTTAATTTATAATTAATTTACTTATTGTCGATAAAAATCATTAAAACAACGTGGGTCGATGCTTTCAGTATGGCTAATACGGCTGCTGTAGAATAAATAATCTCGTAACGTTATACCTTGAAATTGTTATGAACAACAGCAATCCTAAATACTCAATTGAAACGAAGACACTTACCAAGAAATTTGGGGACTTTTGTGCGCTTGATAGTCTGGATCTGAAAATTCCCCATCAGTGCATATTCGGTTTGCTGGGCCCGAATGGAGCAGGCAAAAGTACCGCTATAAAGATCTTAACGACTCTATTGGGTTCAACATCCGGTTCAGCTACCGTTGCTGGATTTGATGTGGCGAGTAATCCTATTGAAGTTCGCAGGCGCATCGGGTATGTACCTCAATTACTATCAGCTGATGGCGCATTAACAGCGAATGAAAATCTTGTGCTATCAGCAAGTCTGTATGGGTTGCGCGATCCCCTTCAGAAAGCAAGGATTCGTGAAGCTTTGATTTTTTCAGGCCTAGAGTCCGTTTCTGATAACTTGGTCAAAACATACTCTGGTGGCATGATCCGGCGCCTAGAAATTGCCCAAGCCACCATGCACCGACCTGAAGTGCTTTTTCTTGATGAACCTACCATCGGACTTGACCCTGTAGCAAGACGAACTGTCTGGGAGCGTCTGCTAGAGCTGAAGGCGTCCACAGGCATGACGATTCTCCTGACGACCCACGACATGGAAGAGGCAGATTATTTGTGTGACCAATTGGCATTTCTTCATCAAGGGCGCCTTGCCATTGTTGGGTGCCCAGATGACTTAAAGACCCAAGTAGGGCCAAACGCAAGTTTAAGTGATGTTTTCGTGGCGCACAGTGGTGTTGTGATTGAGCAGGGTGGACACTATCGCGATGTTCAAGAAGCACGGGTGACAGCCCAACGATTAGGGTAAACCATGAAAGATTTTTTCTTCGCAACAACCGCAGTGGCACAAGCGGAAATCCACAAGATGGTACGCGACCCTACTGAATTGTTTTCAAGAGCAGTGCAACCAGTCCTTTGGCTGGCGGTATTTGGTCAAGTTTTCAGTAAAATTCGTGGAATTCCGACTGGGAATGTCAGCTACCTTGATTTCATGGCGCCAGGCATCCTTGCGCAAAGCATACTATTCACCGCAATTTTCTACGGTATTGCCATCATATGGGAACGAGATCTGGGGATCGTGCACAAACTCCTAGTCACGCCGGCGTCTCGCATCGCCCTAGTATTGGGGAAAGCAGTCGCCGCGGGTTTACGTGGTTTGGTACAGGCAATAGTGGTTTATCTAGTTGCGCTGGCATTGCAAATAGATATTCTGTGGAATCCATACTCCATTCTCATAGTCGCTCTCGCCGTGTTTCTGGGGTCTTGTATATTTTCAACGTTCTCTTTGGTTATTGCCTGTATCGTCAAAACTCGGGAGAGGTTCATGGGCATTGGTCAGGTGTTGACCATGCCATTATTTTTTGCATCTAACGCTATTTACCCTATCGAACTCATGCCTGATTGGCTCAAAGCAATCGCTATTGTGAATCCCTTGACCTATCTCGTGGATGCGTTGAGGCAATCAATGATTGTTGGAGGGCAAGGCATTTATCCGCAAATTTTTAGTTTTGGGGTAATGTCTGCGGTTTTTCTCTTTCTTTTGGTTGTTGCGTCAAAACTTTATCCCGGCTTGGTTCGCTGATAAAAGTATGCGGAGATTATTTCCGTATCAATTTAATTATAAGGTTCGTGCAAGATTGCCCGCATTTCCTGCGCGCTTACTTTTTTCAAGTTGGTGCTCTTCGGGTAGTACTGTCGAATCAGGCCGTTGATGTTTTTGTTAGCGCCTCGCTCCCAAGAATGATAGGGATGAGCGAAGTAGAC